>ENA-USUG01002869-USUG01002869.1-human-gut-metagenome-genome-assembly--contig:-NODE-2869-length-24947-cov-6.914234_pt1 | contig 24947 bp, 27 predicted proteins | sample MGYA00250059_ERZ773394 | MGnify/ENA primary metagenome ERZ773394 (study PRJEB29103, sample SAMN06111957) | human gut metagenome | biome: human gut; feature: ankylosing spondylitis patient; material... | reverse complement strand
TCTTCCATAGCTTTTGATATGTTTGGGAAATGATGCCTTAAAGCCTCCAGTTGTTCGGAATTGAACAAGTCTTTCAGATAAGCGCGGTGCATCCTATAGTGTTTCATTTACTCAGGAAGAATGTAAAAAAATGAAAGATGCTATCATGACTCATAATCATCCTCGTGGATGGGGATATCCAGAGAAATCACTTGCCCGGATTGGGAACTCATTTAGTCCGGCTGATATTTATTTGGCGGTAACTTGGGATTTAGCTGAAATGCGTGCGGTAACTCCAAATTATACATTCTCCATGAAACGTCCGCAGTCGGGATGGGGTATGCCATATGAGAAAGTTAAGAATATTATAGAAAGCGAGAATAAAAAACTCAGGAAAGAGTTTGATAAACGAATAGATGATAATACTCTTACCGTATCACAAGCTAGTGCTATGCATTTCCATATCCTTTGGAAAAGAGTAAGTGAAAAATGTGGATGGAATTATTCAAAAGCTAAGACTCGCTAGTATCTTCCTGAAAAACGGTATTTCCTTTTTGATCGGATCTAACTTGATTATGCTTTTCTTCTCCTGATAATAGCTTATCCGGTATTCCTTTAGGAAATGCCTCACAAGTATATTTGAATATATCCAAGAATATACATTTCGCACATTGCGATGTGTAAGGGCTAAATAATTCATGTTTATCATTAATCGTATCCATATCAGCAAAAGTAATTATTAGTTGGCAATTTAAAATATAGTTAAGAGGAAAACTTTTTCTGATTTATATTTTAAAGGAAAATCATTATGACAATTATTGATGCTATTAAAAAGGGATTAAAGGCTGCAGGTGTAAATGAAAAATACGCCGGCAAGGTTCAAAAGCTTTTCAAAATCGAAAAAGAAGAAGGTATTGATGCTTACATCGCTCTTTTCAAGGATAATATTCTTCCGGATCTCGAAGATACATCCATAGTAGAGAAAGCTAAAAAGGATGCTGTTGCTGAGTATGAGAAAACTAATGGTTTAAAAGACGGTAAACCTATCAAGTCGGTGAAAAAAGTTAAAAAGAATACGAAAATTGAGGATGAAGAAGAAGAGGATGATGAGGGAGATATTGAAGGAGTTCCGGCTTCCATGATGAAGCTTTTTAAGGCACAACAAAAACAAATATCTGAGTTGACAGACAGTATTACCACCTTGACAGGTAATATATCTACTTCCGGTAAGCAAGCGTCCGCTAAAGTTCTTTTTGATAATGCCAAATTGCCGGAGAAGTGGTTTAAACGTATTGATGTAAATTCTGAAACATCTGTGGAAGAGCAGATTAAAGAGTTAACAGAAGAATATGCTGAAATTCGCCAATCTGCCGTGACAGAAGAAATAGATAATGGAAACTACACCCCACAGGCTCAAGTAAAGGACCGTAGTGAAAAAGAATGGCTGGATCTTATGAATAAAGAAGAAGGGATCGATGAATCAAACGGTGTCGCTAGTCTTGGAATTGAATAATAACTAAATTTTATTGTATCATGTATTTAAAGAAAGAAAAAGAATTTCAGTATCATCCCGCCATTGTTAAGATGCTTGAGGATGTTGTCGGTGGAGGAATTATTGCTCGTACCGACTTGAGAACTGCCTTATTTGACGGTCAACCGTTGGATGAATTGCCGCCTTACTGTATAGTTGGAAAAGATACTAACGGCGGTTGGCATGTTATCAAAACCGCTAAGGTGGCGGAAGCTGTAGCTGAGGCTGGAAAAATTATTAAGGTATCTAAGAACCATTTGTTCGCTGTTGGTGATTTTGTGACTGCCGGCGGTGCACTTACCGGAGCATCGGATAAGATAACGGCTATTGATAAAACTAATACAGCTTACGATTCTATCACATTAGCTGCTACCATTGGTGCTATCGCGAAAGATGCCGTATTAGTTGCTGTTAAAGCCAAAGCTGATGCAGGTTCTGCAGTCGCTACTGTCGATACTTCTGAAGTGACTATTACAATGTCTAAAGTCGATCTGACCGTAGCTAATCAATCTTGCGGGTTAATGGTAAGAGGTACGATTGAGGAAAAGAATATGCCATTCTCTCTTGATGCTGATCTAAAGAAGCTTATGCCTCTCATTCGTTTTGTATAATCTATTAATTCATAAAAACTTATGGAAAGAAGTTTAATCAAGCAAATTAACAAGAAAAACATGAGTGCCCGTCTTAACTCGCGCCATGTAAAGCCAATGTATTATCCTAATTTCTTCGGGGTGAAGAAAGTTTCTTCGTTAAAGTGGGAAACATTGGTAGGTGAGAAAGGTGCGCCGGTTATTGCTGACGTTATCTCTTTTGATGCTTCCGCTCCGGAAAAGACTCGTGAGGTAATCAGCAAAATGTCGGGTGATATTCCAAAAACCGCTATTAAGCGTTCTATGACTGAAAGTGAATATCAGGAATATAAAAATCTTCAACGTGAAGCTCAAGGAGATGCAGATCAACTAGAATTGCTTAATCTTGGATTCAAGGATACGGATTTTGTGCATAATGGTGTTCGCGGACGTATGGAATGGGCTTGTATGCAGTATATGAGCCGTGGTGGGCTTAATCTCACTTCTTCAAACAATAACGGTATCGTGACGACAGAATTCGTAGGTGTAGGCATGCCCAAAGCGAATAAGAAAATATCCACTACAGATTGGTCCTCAGCTTCAACAGCCAATGGTTTGCAAGATATTGACAATACATTGGCAGACGCCGCAAAAGAAGGTGTATCGCTTCGTTATGTGGTTATGCTAACCACCGACTTCTCTTTACTAAAGAAGCAGAAATCAACCATTGATACGATTAAAGGATGGATTAATCAGACCTCTAAGGTAGTCATTACGAAGAAAGTGATAAACGAGTACCTTGCAGAGCAAGAGAATCCGTGCCAAATTGTGACTATTAATCCAGCTCTTCGTATTGAAGATAAAAACCACAAGCGTACAACTATATGTCCTTGGGTACGTAAGCGTATCTGTTTCTTAGAAGACCTGAGGGTAGGTGACATTCAGCATGGACCTATCGCTGCTGAAGATTCTGAAAGCCTGAAAAAGAAGGCCTTGATGGTAAAGAAAGATTTCGTTCTTATCACCAAGTGGTCGACTGAAGAACCATTCAAGGAATGGACTAAGGGAGAAGCTAATGCATGGCCGGTAGTTAATGATCCGGATGCAATGTATATTCTGAAAGCTGATGGTAAAGCATGGGCTGCTGATGAAGCTACAGAGGGCACGGATAATATTCCGGCTAAATTTTTAGGACAGGAAGTTGAAGATGAAAAATTAGAAGCTGAAGACGAAGAGTAAATGTATTATGGCAACAATCAGAGAAACGATATTGGAATATCCGTCTGTAGAAGGGATGGAAGGCTTTTTAGAAAAGGTAATATGCAAAAAAAGAAGGATCAATCCCGATAATGAGTGTACTGCTGAAGATATGAAACTAGTTGGCCTTTGTGTTGCTGATATGTATGCCATGCTCGTTAATTCTCAGGATTTCACGGAGAACAAGCTTTCAATTACCCATCCCCGCTCTTTCTATATTCAAACTGCAAAGCAACTGTATATAGAGAACGGGGAGCCTGAAAAGGCTACTAAATTAGGGAAACGTACTATCATAAAAGGAAGTGCAGGTAATAGATGGTAAAACGATATCCGCATATGGCAATTATCTCAATAGAAAGAGAAGCAGAATTTGAATCAGGAAAATATGTTCCTTCCTGCAAATCCTATTCTCTGGAGATTAAAGGAAGATACGATCCGGATGGCAAAACCATTAAAAAAAACGACACCGGTAATGAAAAGATAGTAAAGGGTTCTTTTTACTCAAAGTATGTTCCTTCCATTGGGAAAATAATTCGTATAAAGATAGAAAGCTTAAATATTGATGAACCTGTGTTATCTATAGATTATTTCCAGACTCATACAATTATTAGCATATGAAAAATGGACTTACACCTCTATGGAATGATGATGATATTGCACATTGGTTCGATATTTTCATAGACCGGGCAGAAGAAAAAATATTCAAGCTTCTCCAAAGGGCAGGTGAGGTATTTGTTACATATGCCCGCAACAAAGGGAATTATAGAGACTGTACAGGTAATCTTAGAAGCTCTGTTGGATACGTTATTGTTGCTGACGGAGAAATTCTTGCCGAAAATTTTGAAGCCAGTGACAAAGGAGTTGACAGAATGAAGGGATTAGGAAAAGCACGTCAATTGGCTTCACAAATAGGAAATGAAAATCCCGCCGGTTTTTTTCTGATTTGTCTTGCCGGCATGGAATATGCTGCTACCGTTGAAGCAAGAGGGAAAGATGTCATAACCTGTGCAGTAACTGCAACGGATGAAGACCTAAGAAAACAGATCCAAACAATATTTGATAAAGCAACATGATATGGCAGACGAGTTTGATATCTTGGATATCGTTACAATTACAGTAGAGAATGCCGGTACCGGACTTCAGGTTTATCAAGGAAACTCTCCTGAAAATGAGAAGAAAGAACATATCGTCGTCAATGCTCTTCCTTATAATGAATTGGAACAAGTTGGCAAGGTTGATGTAAATGTGAACATCTTCACAAAAAAGCATGATAACGGTTCCCCCGATATTTCAAGGCAGAGTTCTGTCAAACGTATTGTTAGAAAGGCACTTGATAAGATTCGGCATCCTGTAGAAATGTATTGGGATTCTACGGTATTATGGAGTGAAAGATTATATGATGTCAAACAAGGTTTTGACTGTATGAATATTAGATTAGAAATTATTACTGAAAAGAATTAAAATTATGGCAGATTCAAAAAGAAGTTTAGCAATTGGCGTTGCGTATTTGGGGTATGCAACATATCCGGGCACAGGTGTTCCCGCAACATCTTATACAGAAATAGAAGATATATTCAAAGGTTCTGTGGTATTCAATTTCTCTGATGCCAACCAAATTAAAATTGAAATCGAAAAGACACCGGATCCCCGATGGATTTTAAACCAAAAAGGAGATGCGGATAGTATTGAGTTCGCAATACCATCGCCATCCGTAGATGATATGGTTGCTTTTTGCGGTGGTAAAAAAGTAGGAGAGAAGTGGGAACAACCCAATGAAATTCCCAATATAAACATGAGTATTAAAATTAGTACCCAGCCATACGAAGGAAAATATGTAGAGTATGTAATCGTCAACGGAAGTGTATTTGGCAAGATATCACAGGCACCGGGAAAAGAACAATCCGAATTGCTTTTGGTTAAGGTTACCAAACAGACCGCAGCAACTTCCGATGGTACGTTGAAAACTCCGTTTACACGTGAGGTTAAAAAAATAACAACTATTCCCGTAACAGCCGTTGCTATTTCGGGTACTCCCAAGGTCGGTACTCCGTTAACCGCATTACCAACACCGAATCAGGCTGCAGGAACTTACCAATGGATGAAAAAGACAGGCTCGGAAACTTCTGTGGAAATATCTTCGGCAACGAACCAGGTATATATTCCGTCTGCAGGAGATGTAGGAGCAAAGCTTTCCGTTAGATTTACGGCTGAAGGTTCATATACCGGAACTGTAACCAGTGCGGATAGTATTGCTGTTGTCGCTTAATAAATTATTCATGTTATGATGGGGCCCGGATTATTTTTCGGGCTTTATCATTAAAACTCCGAACTGCAATGAGCATAAAGTATTTATCCCAGATAGAATCCGATACGATAACAGAACAACCGATAAGGATCCCTTTTGAATTTAATAACAAACAGTCGATACCCAAAGATAAGGATCCCGGTGACAACATTGTCATTCGTCCAATAACTGTAAGTACTTGGTTTCGTATCCGTCCGTTATTGCTCGCCATTGAAAAAGATGATTTTGATAAGTTGATATCCAGGGAAGGGGCTATTGATAAAGAATTCGCTTTTATAATGGATAAATACGGAGAATTATTAATTGATATAATCTGTCTTGGAATTCATAATAAACCCACTACTTCCCCCGCTTGGTTTAAACAGGTATTGATTGATAATTGTACTTGGGAAGATATCGCTATATTGCTAAATGCAATTTTATATCGCATAGGCTATTTCCCTTTTTGCAAATCTATCACACTCCTAAGGAATGTGAGCCCATTGGACGAAGCGGGGTTGATAGCCGCTCAAATGAACATCGAAAGTTGGCAGGGTACAATCAGGGAAGATTCCTAGTAGTTGTCTCTGAGGCATTGGGATTGACATATAAACAAGTACTGGATAGCAGTTACTCTATAATTGAAACGATGATGCAAGAGTATGCTTATATATGCAATGAACGTAACAAAGCAATGGAACCGGATGATTTAGGTGATACGGCGGATAATGACTGGATTACTATGCCGGATTTTGATACAGGTGAGACAAGACGCATTAGGTTCGGTAAAATGATATGATGTTTATATATTATTTGTGACAGTTTTGTCTTATGATATTTGATTTTAGAGTTAGTTAGTGATTATATCCCTGCCTGCTGTGAAGCCCGTAGGGATTATTTTATTAATAAATTTCCTTCAACTGTTCGTTTAGCCTAATATTATCAGCCTTAAGATTTTTTATTAACCTTTGCTGATAGGCAATCATCCCTTCAATACGTCCGATTTTTCGACCTTCTTCAAAATACTTTTTTTTTAATTCCATGTCTGAAGTGTTACTGTTCTTCTCACTTTCAGGACGTTCTTTTTTAATTGGCATAATGGCAATTCAAGATATTATAAAGGCTATCATCTCCCTATTCGCGCCAACGAGAAACTCATATACATAATTGTAAACGAGATTTGCGGGATCTGATAGCCTAATATCTTTGCTTCAAATCTCGCTACAATGAATGTTTAAAAGTTCCTCGTTGGCATTTGGAACAATGCAAAGATGCTGATTCCCCATGAAATAGCCAAATCTTACCTCTGGTTTATATTTTAAAATAAAATATTATGGGTATTGTAAACAGGGCCGGAGCCCTATATTCGGCAACAGGGATAGATAACACAGGACTGTATTCCGGGAAACGCGAAGCCATGGGTATAATTAAAGCGTTGGCCGGCGAAATAACATCATTTGATGTATTCGGAGGTATTGGTATTAGTGCCGCTATGGCCTTTGCCAAAGCAGTAAAAAGTGCTTATGACTTTGAGAAGCAATTCCAACAAAGCATGAAAGAAGTAGCGACTTTATCCAATGGAATAAAAGGGAGCCTGACCGATTATATGAATCAGATTGTTGGAATAACAAAAACAATACCGGTCCAGGCGAATGATGCGGCAAAAGCTCTCTATCAGATTGTATCAGCCGGACATGATGGAGCTGACGGCATGAAAATTCTGGAAGTATCCGCTAAAGCGGCCATTGGAGGTGTCACCGATACGGCTACGGCGGCTGATACTATCACTACGGTATTGAACGCTTATAAAATGAATGCTTCTGAGGCTCAAAAAGTTTCTGATTTATTGTTTACCACTGTAAAATTGGGTAAAACGACTTTTGGGGAACTCGGACACAGTATTGCACAAGCTGCTCCGATCGCTGCTTCTTATGGTGTTGAGATAGACCAAGTACTGGCAGCTGTTGCTTCATTAACAAAACAAGGAACGCCGACTGCACAAGCTATGACTCAGATACGAGCTTCCATAATTGGTGTATCTAAAGTACTTGGAGACGGAGCTTTCAATAGTAGAACTTATCAGGAAGCATTAGAAGAAGTAGCCAGACGTGCCGGTGGTTCCGAATCAAAATTACGCGAACTGGTACCTGAAGTGGAAGCTGTAAATGCAGTGCTTGGAATGACTGGCAAAAATATAAAAGCAACAGCTTCAGACCTGAACGAAATGCAAAATTCAGTAGGGGCTTCGGAAGAAGCTTTCCAGACAATGCGCGAAAGTGTGGAAAATCAGTTGCAACTGCTTCAAAACAACATTACTTCCGCATTGCGCCCGATGGGTGAAGCCATACTCAAAGAGGTCTCCGATATTGCTCAAGCCTTCAATGAAGCATTTCAAAATGGAGATCTGGAACGATCATTAGAAACCCTAAAAACTCTTTTGGAATTGGGAGCAGCAGCATGGGGTACTTATAAAGTAGCTGTAATTGCAGCTTCATTAGCCGAGAATATACGATATCAGGCTACGCTGGCACACATGATGGGAATGACAAAATTACAAGCCATATTGAGTATTCTCAAAGCAAAACAGGAAGCTTTTAATAAGGTCATTTTAAAGAATCCATATGCTTTGGCAGCGGCAGGCATAGCACTACTAGGTGTCGGCATTTATAAACTTATCACTTATCAGACTGATGCAAAAAAAGCGCAGGAAAATCTGAATAAGGCTTTCTCGGAGTACAATGCAGAAGCATTGAAAGAGCAATATGCGGTTGACAACGTTTTTGCAGCTCTTAAACGTACAAACCCGGGAACAAATGAAAGAAAAAAACTTATCAATCAGATAAACCAAGAATATAGGCAATACCTCCCATTTTTATTGACGGAAAAAAGTTCTTTGAACGATATTGACAAAGCTAATAAAGCAATTAATGATTCGCTTCGTAGTCAGATCGCACTAAAAATTAAGAATCAGACATCTACAGAAATGGTAACCAAAGAAGTGAATAAGCAAGCGAATGCCCTTGATAATATCCGAAAAGAAATTCAAAATAAAACTAAAAGCTCTATTTCTGCAGATAATGCCATTAAAATAATAGAACAGCACACCAAAGAATTTCAGAATGCAGGAATGAGTTATCAAAAAGCATTTGAACAAGCGTTGCATTCGGTAAGGGCACTATATGGTAAAGACAGTAAAGGAAATAAAATTGAGTTTAAGATCAGTACAGACGTAGAAGAATATATAAAATCATATTATAATATGAAGTACCAACAAGCTCAAATAGATAAGAAATTTGATCCTCTTATTAACAAAATGACGACTGTAGAACCTGTTGTGACTCCAGATCCCATAACTCCCCAAATACCGGACAAACCCGATAAGAAAGACTATAAGGGAGATATTCTTAATGCTCAAAAAGAACAGCAAAAGCTTATTAGCCAAATGATACTTGATATTCAGCAAACTCGCATTGACGCAATGGAAGATGGTGAAGAAAAGTATCAAAAACAACGTGAGTTGGATTTTCAAAGGGAACTTTTAGATATACAAGTTAAAGGCGACACGCTCATTAAAGCTCAACAGGAAATAGAGCGCAAGCAATGGGAAGAAAAGAATAAGAATAAAAAAAATGATGAAAAAGGAGTGTTTAAGCCTAAAACAACTAAAGTAGAACAACTTCCGGAAAAACAAAAAAAATTATTGGATGATATGAATATAGAAGCTTTTGCCAAATATGCAGCTAATGAAGTTACCTATAAACAAAAGCAATATGATTCCTTAATCGCTCAATTGGAAGACTATAAAAGTCAAGAATACACTATTACCAAAGAATGGGATGATAAAATAAAACAAGCAGTGGGAAATCAGGAATTGACTGACAGTTTAACCAAAGGCAAGGAAAAAGCGTTGAATGAATTGCATGCTCAAATGCTTATGCAATCCGATGAATGGATGAAGTTATTTGGTAACATGGATAATCTGACTGTTTCCGAAATAGAGAATCTCATTAAAATAATAAAGTCCAAGGCCAAAGATTTAAAGCTGGATCCGGTCAATCTAGATGCGGTTGTCAAAAACCTGGAGAAAGCCGAGGAAAAGATAAGAACCGTGAATCCATTTAAAACTTTAATAGCTCATATTAAAGAATATAAGAAAGCTGAGGATGACGCTGCCAAGAAAAAATCATTGAAAGATATTTTTAAAGATTCCGCTTCAGCTCTTCAGATGGTTCAAGGTTGTTTTGATGCTGTCGTCGACGGGCTTAAAGAGATGGGTATTGCCGGTGATGAAGAAACGCAAAAAATGCTCGGCGACCTATCCAAAATGATCGGCTCTGCCGCACAACTGGCCGAGGGGATCAAGTCAATGAATCCTGTCTCAATTATGGAGGGAGCTATCGGAATCCTGACCTCTACATTTGACTTGTTTGACAAGCGTAGCCGTCAGGCTAACCGTGAAATAAAAAAACACTCAGATAACCTTAAAAAGCTGCAAACACAATATGACGACCTGGAACGTTCAGTAAACAAGGCGATAGGTGAGGATAAGTATAAGGGACAAGTGGAATTAGCCATTCAAAAACAGAGGCAGATAACTGAAATAGAAGGCATGATTTCAGCTGAACAAAGTAAAAAAAAGAAAAAACAGGACCAGGGAAACATTGACGAATGGAATAAACAAATAAAAACTTTAAAATACGAAATAGAAGACCTTAAAGACGGGATCATTGCTGAATTATCCACAACGGACATATATTCCTATGCCAATGATTTGGCAACGAGTATAGTTAATGGCATTTGTGATGGTCTTGATCAGGGAGGTGAAATTATTCAAGGCAAAATAGATGACCTTCTCAAAAGCATTATAGCAAAACAGATTGATGTTTTTGTCATTCAAAAGGGATTTGCAAATATGTTTGAAGTTCTAGGAAATGCTTTGGATCCCGATAGTGAAAATGGAATAGGGCTTTCCGATAAGGAAATCGATGCCATTGTCGCGGCGGGACAACAGGGCAAAGAAGAAGTTATGAATTCATTAGGATCATACAAGGATTTGTTGCAGCGTCTCGGACTTATAAACGAAAATGCCATGAATGATATAGAAGGAGTATCCGGGCAGATGAAAGCCGCCATAACGGAAGGTACGGCCAGCGAACTTGTTGGGCTTTGGAATATGACGGTAACGGATTTGCGCGAATTGAAAGAATTATCTGCCAGTCATTTCGATGAATGGAAATATTGCAGGATTGATGTCAACGCCATACTTGAACAAACCAAACTGATAGAATCGAATACCCGGAAGACAGCAGATAATACGACCGGACTTATTGACAAAATAGAATCAGGATTGAAGGATGTCAAAAACGAATTATCGGAAATTAAAAAGAATACGAAAGAAAATAACAGCAGAGGTTAATATGGAAGCGAATAAATTAAGAGAAGAATTACTTGCCCGAGCCATAAAGGCAGAAGCCTGTAAAGACGGTATAACCGACTTGTCGCAAGCTACGACGAAAGAAGAAATTGCACAATGTTTTATTGAGTACCTGGATTTTTGCCTAGCAAAAGACTATCCCGATAATACCTTTTTAAAGCGGTATTTAAGGAAAGAACTAGAAAACATAGGAATTTATATTGATAGGGATATTTCATTTAAAAACAGACAAAGAACCGTTTTATTAGGCGATTGTCGCGCCAATATGCTATTTGACGGATATACCGTATCCCGAATTTGGGTAAAGCACACCTCCCGGTTGAGTATATCCGCCTGTAAAAATGCCATAGTGATGATTGACGCGTTGGATACAGCCAATGTTGATATTAGTACTTCGGATGATTCCGTTGTCATCGTTAACTTATATGGCAAGGCGACCTGTAAAGGAGCAACAAAAATTATGCGGAAAGGAGAAACTTATGAATTACAAATTAGATAATATCAATATCTCTTCTTTCGGTGCATATCCCAAAATAGACAAAGCACAGGAATGCATTGCGGTCTCAGGGATTTTTGACTTACCCAAAAGGAAGGGGAATACCGAATATAACTGGGGTACACTTATAGAACCTTTCGTTGAAAGTCAGGATATGGAATTTGACGGACGAACCATTACCTTAAATTTATGTGTTGAAGGTAATAGCTATAAAACAAATTTGAGAAACCTCAAAACAGCCTGTATCAATTGCCGTAAATTAACAACAGATTATGGAGTGTTTGATGTGATCGCAAAAGATGAAATTACGGTCGATGAATATGAGAATTTCAATATAGCCATTGTTAATGTCAAGTTCTGGCAACAAAATTATATTTTTCCGGAACTCATAATCAAGCCAAGTGGAGGGGATGGTTTTCTCCTTGATGGATATAATTTCAGCAAAGATTTTGATCTGTACGTATCATCCTGCAAAAATGCAGAGAATATTGCCAAGCGTATTGATATAAATACCACTCTGCCATATACCCGGACACTCTTCCGTGAAGCAAGAGATATAACGTTAGAGTGTTCCATGACAGGCAACAACCTGACAGAACTGTACAGTAAGATGATGCAATTTCATGCCTTATGCGTTAAACCGGGCATACACACACTTCAAACTCCTGAAAACAGGGCTTACAATATATATTTTAAAGATGGAATATCTGTCAAGGCTGTTTTAAATAGCCTTTTAAAATTCAACTTGAAATGTAGGACAATGGCATGATTAGCATTTACAGGAAAATTAACGGAATAGAGAACATGGTTTGCAGTGTAGCCGATGATAAGGCCACATTGAAAACAGCTATAATGGGTATCAACGAATTGAGCCTGGATACTACGGTAGAGCTCAAGCTTGATATTAAGGTTGACGATTATGTCAAGATAGGCACCGTAAACTATTATTTAAATCGTCCTGCCGAGTATGATAAATTATCCGATGTACAATATGCTTATTCTTTAGTCTTTGAACATCCGTTCTATCACCTTTTAGACAAACTGTTCACAAATCTTGCCGGAAAGACCACATTTTCAATGAAAGGTACATTGAAAGACTTTGTATCACAAATCGTACGTTGCGTAAATAAGACGGGGAGTAACCCATTGGGGGTAGATACGGGTTGGACTACAGGACAGGTCGTTGACCGGGATGCTAAATTATTATCCTTTGAGGGAATTAACTGCCGACAGGTATTGGATATGCTGTATGAGCATTTCGGCGCAGAATGGTATATGTCCGGAACTGACGGTAAAACGATCAATTTCCGGGAATATATAGAAACTGAAACCGGTATGGTCTTTGAACAGGGAAAAGGGAAAGGCTTATACTCCATACAAAGAAAGAATGTAGACACTGATAATACTGTCACCCGCGTTTTCCCTTACGGAGGAAGTCAGAATGTTCCGACCAAATATGCTGATGAAAAAGGACGTTTATGTCTTGCGCAAGGATATATAGAAGTTAGTAATCTACAAAGTTGCGAATATCCTAGAATCGTTGAAAAAGAGATAGAATTCGATGATATATATCCTCATTTTATAGGTACGGTCAATGCTGCTTATGGAACAAATAACAGTATTATTAAATGTCCTGAAATAGATTTCAATATAAACAATCAGTTGATAGGCGGTGTCAAAGCCAAGGTTAATTTCCTGAGTGGGGATTTGATGGGACTGGCGTTTGAGCTGACGTGGAACAATGACACCAAAGAACTTACCATTATTGAGCGTGAAGATCCTACGGAGTTGGAAGACCAGGAAACAGGTAAACGTCCTACTGTTCCTTCGTCTAAAAAAATGCCTCACGTTGGTGACAATATCAATTTCACAGATATTCTAATGCCTGATTCTTACGTAACAAATGCACGAACACGGCTATACAATGAAGGTTTAAAATGGTTGAATTTCTATAGTAAATTGCGTGTAAAATATGAACTGGTAATTGATTATCGTTATCTAAGAAATAAAAATAACCTAAATGCAGGCGATGTTATAACAATAAAAATTCCAGAAGATAACCTGAGCCAGAAAATACGCATCATCTCTTTAGAACGGAATATAAAAACAGGGCAACTGACATGTACGGTTTCAAATTATCTGGAGGAAAAATGGGAAAAGAAGATTGAGGGGAAACTAATAGAGGTAGGTACTGATATAAAGAAAGTTACTTTAGATGCACATTCTCATCCGAATAAAGACGCTCTTGATACGATTACATCTACTAAGATTCAAGCTTGGGAAAGGCTTGCAGATGCTTTGTATATTGATAAGTCTTATGATAGTACAAATGAAAAGAAAGATGCAACAAAATGGATATTAAGGACAAGGTTTAATTTTGCCAGTGATAAAGGTATTTCGGCTCTCGGAGTAGGTATATCTCCAGGAAGTGGAGAGTCCAACTATGACCGTTTGGATAATTGGGGAGACTATTCTAATGGAAAAGCTTCTTATGTACTTTCTGCTAAATTGGGATATGATAATTATTCACGTATTAATAAGTTAGAAGAAGTTGCAACGAAAATAATTGATTTTTCCCAATTGGATAGTTTAAATACTTCTGATAAAAGTGGATCGTATTTAGTCATTCATAATGGATATCCGGTAGGATATGTAATAACGGTAAGTGATAACATGGCACATGTCATTGATATGTTATTATTTACCAATATGCTACTTGATAATGGTGAATTTAACGGAGGACATACTGATAGTGAAATTCATTTATATAAGAGAATTTACAATATTTTATCTCACAATCTTCCGGATATTTCAATAGGCTCATGGGGTGAATGGAAAGAAGCCTATGATCTTTCCGGTATCCCTTGTAAGAATTTAGGTGCAATACCAGAAATCCGTCTTGACAGTATTACTACTGAAGGTGTGTATACATATAGCAATGAATCGCCTACAAATGTAACGGGCTCCTATAAATATATCCTGTTTGTTACAGGCAGGTTCGGATATTATATTGGTGGAGGACTTTTACCAGCAGTTATAAACAGTGATGTTACCCAATGGAGACTAAGCACAACGGAGGATGGGCAGAAGAAAGAAATAAGAAGAGGTCATAAAGAAGGTAGTGAGACAACGTATACTTGGGAAGAATGGACGGAAGAAACTACTGAAAACTTTGTAAGATGGAGTGGAGAAGTTGTGACCAATGTAACCGTGTTAGAAAATTCTTATAATGGTAACGATGGTACGGTAGTTTTTGCAAATAATTCCACTTTCGCATACAAAGTTGATTCTAGTTATTATGGTAATTGGCTTACAAGAGAAAACTATCAAAAGAACATATACAAAGCTAATACGATAGGTTGGAAAGCCGGCTTTCATGATTATCTTTTGTATGTATCACCGACTTCTGTATGGATGAAAAAGAATGATAGTGAGTTGGTTAATTTGACGGGATCAAGTGAATTAACACCAGAGCAAGAGGCAATTATAGATAATTTGCCTGTTGGAGTTGTATATGACATGAATATAGAAGCAGAAGAAAGTCAAGTAAGCATACAATATACTTCTAAACTTCTTTCTTCTGGTGATGATGATGTTAACCAAATATCAATCCCGGCATCAACAACAGAAGAAGCGGGCGTGATGTCGGCTGCCGATAAGACAAAACTTGATAATTTACCGTACATGGTAGTTAAAGATGTCGCTTTCCAAACGGGTGCAGATAGGGGTACGCTTAGATTCAATTATACTAATCTGGTAACAGGAGAAACAGCGGTGGGTATATCTTCCGTTCCGGTGGTTAATTCTGTTTCAGTAGGATTAATGTCACCGGGTATGCGTACAAGGTTATACGCCAACACTCAGTTTCAGTTCGAATATCAGGATTTCGTGTCTGATTTTCCTGTAGGAAATGCAAGATACACTGATATTATCACTGAGTATTTACAGAATATCGCTAATAACGTAGTTTGCGTTCCTTTTTCTGTCAAACATACGGATGGAGCTTCAATACTCAAAATTTATCCGGCTAATTTCGACTTAAATCCATTAACTGACAGTGGAAGGGTTGGACGTGAATTAATTTGGTCATGGAATGATGGGACTGACTTATTTACAGTTGTGTTTTCCAGAACAGGGTATCCCCCTAATTATATTTATACAATAGTAGAAGCTAAAAGTATCCCGATTGGTGGTGGAACCGGTTCAGGAATTATAATTCAATAATAATTTAATTTTTTTACAGAATGGACAATGAAACAAAGTCTTTGGCAGGAGCTGTTGGTAGACCGCTTTCTGTGTATGCTTCCAAAACAACAGCGGAAGCTTTGGCATTAGGAAGTACAGAGCCTAATGCAATGTGTTTCCCCACGGATGGGGATGAAATCGTATTTGCAGGAAAGAAATTTGGAGGAAGTGCAGCTTTAAGTGATTATCAGACCACTGACGAGGCAGATGCCAAATATGTGCAAAAGGTTGCAGGTAAGGGACTTTCTACCAATGACTATACCACGGCAGAAAAGAATAAGCTTGCCGGAATAGAAACAGGAGCACAAAAGAACACGGTAACATCTGTTGCAGGAAAGACTGGGGCTGTTACTTTAGCAAAAGCTGATGTCGGATTGGGAAATGTAGACAATACATCGGATGTGAACAAACCTATATCTACTGCCGTTCAAACTGCCTTAAATCTAAAAGCGGCAAAGGCTGATGTGTACACAAAATCGGAAGTCGATGCTAAGGTCTCCACCGTTTACAAAGTCAAGGGTACAAAAGCTACGATAGCGGAAGTTATAGCTTTGACAAATGCAGTAGTTGGTGATGTTTGGAATGTAACAGCAGAATTTACCCTAAGTAGTAAAAAGTATCCTGCCGGTACGAATGTTGTTTGTGTTACGGCAACTTCGTCAAGTTCTCATGCTGATGCCAATTGGGATGCGCTGGGTGGTACTGTGGATTTGACACCGTATGCAAAAGTTGAAAATCTGCCGGGATTTGTTCCTGATGGCGAGAGTTTCTCATTAAAATGTGATGTAGATGAAATTGAATTATCTTTTGTTACCAAAAATACACAAAAAAATCAGCAACAAGAGGGTTTTGTGTATTTTCCGGGAGCAACGGAATCAGCAGCAGGAATTATGTTGCCTTCCGATAAGGTGAAGCTTGACAAGGCAGCGACAGTGCATGAATTTAAAAATGCGGCTATTTTAGATAATACTTCAACTAGTGATAAGATTAAGGAAGCTTTAGGACTGACATCCAGTTATACCTTTGATGACCTTATTGCCGACAGTGAAGCCGGTGTCGTATACTACGATTCCGCATATGGAATGTCACCGCTGACGGGAGTAATAGGTGATTACATCCAATTATTATATTTAATAGGAGATGTATTTGAAATAGTTGTAATCAGTAGAACATCAGGTACAGGCGCATCATCTGTATTAACTTGTTCTTCGGGCTCGATTGAATCTTCTAAATTGCTTACAAAAAACAGTGTTATCAATAATTTGACTTCGACATCTACTAATATGCCTCTGTCGGCGGCACAAGGCAAAGTGTTGAACGATAAAATAACCGCTTTGCAGAACACGGTTAACACCCTTGTGGCGGCATTGACAGTTAAATAGTAATCAATAGGGCAGGCTATGTTAAAAGTAGCCTGCCTGTAATTAAAAGTAATATGGATAATAGCGAAATAAATCTATTGAGTGATCCCAAAGGAGGAATGCTAAAGGCTTATGCTTCTAAGACATTGGAAGAAGCCATACAGCTTTCCAATTCTATTCCAACCGGGATGTTCTTCACTTCTGATACAAATGACTTGGTTTTCAACGGAAGGCGTTATTCCGGATCAGATGCTTTGCAGATGGAAGTTAGATGGAATGTGCCGAAAGGTGTATTTGAATTCAAGATAAACGAATTTGTACCTAACGGTTATATCTGGTTGTATCGCAAAAGGCGTCGTAATAGCCATTGTCCGGAAGCTTATCAGCGGACTAGATTGGCAAAAATAGGTTGGATTCCGAAATCTTTCTATTGTAATTGCATATCCGATCCGAATAACCATTTTTATAAACGTGTCACGAAAGATATGGTAGGGAAATGGATTTCCTTGTACGATTTGTATAATGATGAATATAGTTTTTCCATGAAAGATAATGAATTTTATCCTGCCAATTGGTACAATGTTATGGAAGTTACCGGTAATGGCTCTTACAAAAAGGTTTATGTTCCACTCGGCTTTAAATACATAATTGCTAATCCTGATTATATATTAAACGGAATAGGAAAAGCCACCCCGATATTTTCAGAAGGTGAGCTGGTTACTTGCAAGGTGGTAGCCAGACGCGATGCTAATACGAGAGGCGTATATTTGTTTGGAGTGGTAGACTAAGTGCAGAGCCAAGTCCGCAGATTATTGAAGCAGCAGAATTAAATCCGTCAACATATTTATGTAGCAGAATCAAGTCTCGCTACAGATCGGGACAAAGATATAAATAAAAATGAAATTAGCAACACATAATTCTTTAAGTTTTCACCGTCCTCAATGGTGGCTTATACCTTTTAACTGGATGGCAAAGTGTCAAAATCTGACTATTCAACAACAGTATGAAAGAGGGGTACGTCTTTTCGATATACGTATAAAGATAATAGATGATAAATTGTATAGTAGTCATGGAATAGCTACTTATAAAGTAAAATTTCCTTCCCTATTCGCTTATCTCAATCACCAACGTGATTGTACTGTTAGGCTATTGCTGGAAAGCGGGGATGAGGAATTGTTCAAATCGTATGCTGAAAATCTTCCTTATATGTATATAAACATCAGATTTGTAGGCGGTCAACGTAAGAAAGATTGGGTAAAAGTTGCAGATTTACCCGATTTCTCCTGTACTGATTACTATTGGAAGCACCGTAAATGGTGGATGATTCCCTATCCCCAAAGATATGCCAAGAAGTATAATCAAAAAAATAAAGAATTTATTAATAATGACGTGTGGTCAATGTTTGATTTCATTGATATTTAATCATTTCAAATATGGGATACGAAAACGGTATAATAACACGCCCAATAACATTTTCTGATATCCAAAAAGCTATTGGTTCCAAAAGTAAATTATTAGGTGAATTATGCACACATGACAATATAAATAAATGGTCTATGTATAAACCTGTTCGTTATAAGAAATTATTTTCTTTAGTAAGGGATAAGTATGAAAACGACAAACCTGCAGATGACTTTTTTAAGGCTAATTATGGTCTAAAACTGCCGGAAGCTGTAAGTATTACAGGTACAATCACATTAGCCAAACTCCAAAAAGTTATTGACTCGGATTGGATATATGACAAGCCGGAAGGTACTATTAATTCCCCGTTTAGAATAGAAGATTTTGAAGGATATGATGTAAATGCGAAACCTTATTTGGTTGTAAGAGGCTTTACCGTTAATTTGGCGGATTATAATGATGGGGAATTCGTGGAAGTTATTTGTGATGAAAATACTGACAATGGTTCCATTCCCTTTATACGACTAAATATAACCGAATTAGCCAATAATCGTAATTTATATTTATGGATGTTTGCATTCAGAGACGATGGCAGCCAATTATTTATGGTACGGGCTGAAGGAAACATCACTTCCGGAGAAGATGGACTGTTATTCAGGATATTAGCGAGCCGTTTTAAACAAGGCGCATACAATCTGTACTATGTTTACGGAGATGATGACCGGATGTTTTATCCGATACCTGATTCTCCCAACCAACAACCTCAGAGATTAGTAGTCAGAGCACAATCCATAGAATCTTTTTATATTAAATGTGTTATAAGTATCGGTTATTCGGCTCAGAATACAAAATCATTTGAAGAAATAGTGAGCGGAGGATATTCTTTATATTCATCGTTTTTTAATCCTTTATATGTAAAGGTTCAATTTATAAATATGGATCCGGACAGAATACATTCATTTACCGTATCTGACATTAGATTTAAAAATATGGATACAGGATATTCGGTGTGGGCATTTCCTAAAGCAACAAAGGTGGACGTACCTGCTAACGGGAGTATAGAAAAAATTTACGAAATAGACGGAAATTCAGCTTTACCTGTAATATTTGGGGATGAAAATGGATACATTGATGGCAGCCTGAATGATGTGACCAGGGAATTAGGATTTATTCGAGGTAATTTCTTTTTGGATAATAACTATGGGACAATAAGATGCGTACGTGGGTTCGGGGATAAATGGGGTTGAATAAGAACTATCACATCGGATGGATGATAATAAAAACTTGATCGTATATTTTTAAAGTAAAAGCATTATGGGAAAATTTAATGAATTATTCGTAGTGGCATGGATGCTTTTCGGTATCCTGTTAACGCCGTTATTCTTTATCGGCTTTGATTTTTGGGCGGGAATCCGGAAAGCAAAGCAACGGAAAGAGAAAATAACGAGTGATGGATGGAAACGTACGGTAGACAAGATTGCACGTTACTATAATATGCTGTTGGCATTGGTGGTCGTTGATTGTATGCAGATATCCGGTGTATGGTATCTTGATAACTACTATGATTATCATATTCCTATTTTCCCTTTTGTTACAATTCTTGGGGCATTGATTGTTGCAGCCATTGAAGTAAAGTCAATCTATGAGAAAGCTGAAGAAAAAGAACGTAGGGAAATGAAACAGGTTGCTGCGTTGGCTGCCGAGATCGCCAAACATAAAACGGATACTACGGAAATAGCTAAGGCGGTGGTGAATTACATGAATAATGGTGTAATAAAAGATGAGGAGAAAGTAAAATGATAAAGGACTATTTCGATATTCAGGAGCTTGTATGCAAGCACGTCTATAACAAATTCGGTGAGGGTGCATGGCAGTTTTTTGATAGTAGGTTACTTGAAACGTTACTTGTTATACGGGAGAAGCTGGGCAAACCGATTTATGTAAACAATTGGCAAGTGGGAGGCAATCTTACCCAACGGGGGCTACGCTGTAATATATGCGGGCTTGTGAAGGAAAAGACCAGTCTTGAAAAGGTATATATGTCTGCACATATGCAGGGTACGGCTATTGATTTCAATGTAAAGGGTATGACTGCATTAGAGGTGAGGAACTGGATAAAGGCTAACCAAATTCTTTTGCCTTATCCTATCCGGTTGGAATCGGACGTAACATGGGTACATCTTGATATGCGTAATGATGGGAGTAAAGGGAAGGTCATCTATTTTAAAGGATAAGTATATGATTGAAAGGAGAGAAATTCGTAAAGCGGATATTGTGTGCCTTGTGATTATGCTGGTATGTGTGTGCTTATTCATGTGTTCCTGTCATTCCACCCGTTACGTACCCGTTGAGACAGTCAGGACTGAAACAAAATACCAAGACCGACTTGTGAGGGATTCTATCCACATGAAAGATAGTGTTCTGATGTTTATAAAAGGAGATACGGTCTTTCGTGACAAATGGCATACGGAGTATAGAAATAAACTGGTTCGTGATACGGTGAATGTTACGGATACAATGAAGGTTGCAGTACCTTATCCGGTGGAGAAGGAGTTGTCGAAGTGGCAATCCTTTAAAATGGATATCGGAGGCATTGCCATAGGTGTAGTTGTTGCTTTGTTGATTATTATAGGATGGTTAGTGTATAAAAGAAGAATTTAGTAGTATCTTTGCCCCGAAAGTGAAAGCGTTCGCTTATTATCAATAAATGTGTGCCTCAATTCTTAGGAATTGGGGCTTTTATTTTATCTATGATTTTTTTGATATAAATGTTCAATAACATAATTTTACATTATTGTTATCAAACATTTAAAACTTATTATAATCAAATAGCTAATAATAAATAAATAATATTACCTTGCAAAGGTGTTGGATGAGAATAACTTCATAAAAATCATTTCTAATTATTTACATTAAATTATTTTATTATGAGAACAAAGAATTGTCTATTTATCAGTATTGGTCTGGTAATGTCATTAAGCGTCAACTCTCAAATGGTTTCTATTCCTGATTCTATGAAAATAATTAATCCTTATCCAGGTGGGGGGAGTATAATTGGAGTAAATAATGGATTTCAGAAAAATGGAACTACACTTTATTACACGGAAGGAAAAGTAGGAATAGGAACATCTAATCCGTCAGGCATCCTTACTGTAGAAGGAGGAGATGTTATATTCAGATCGTTACCTGCCAATAAAGATGTCCAGGGAATAACATCATTAGCTTTACAAAATTATGGAATTACGGGGCATATGCATGGTTGGAATTTAAGTACAGCCTCATATGCCGGAGGGTGGGGGATTGCCTCAAATGCTTTTGAGATATGGGAATACCCCAACCGTGCAAACACAACAGTAGGAGATGCCAGCCATAGGCGTTTTGTTATTGAAACAGGAAGAGAATTATTTTGCAAACCTGTAGTAATAGGACCTAAAGGAAGCCTAAATATAGGCTATGAAAGGAGTTTTCATGCAACAGATATAAATGATCTATCTGTTAATGGTAACGTCGGCATTGGAACTTTAAATACTCAAGGATTTAAATTGGCGGTAAATGGAACTATCCGAGCCAAAGAAATAAAAGTAGAATCCGGATGGGCAGATTTTGTTTTTAAAAAAGACTATCAATTACCAACCCTTAAAGACGTTGAAAAGCATATTAATGAAAACGGACACTTACCTAATATTCCTACTGAGGCTGAAGTTAAAGCTAATGGAGTAAATTTGGGTGAAATGAATACTTTGTTACTTCAGAAAATAGAGGAACTCACTCTTTATATCATAAAACAAGAAAAAACGATTGAGTCAATGAAAAGTGAGATAAAAGAGTTAAAATCAAGTTTGTTTTATTAAAACCAAGTATTATGAGAACATCAAAAATAAAAATATATAATTTAATTATCACATTATTTTTTGTTATACCCCATTCATTCTGTCAATTAAACGAATTTATGATACAATCATATTTTTATGGTGCCAAACCTACAAATATAGGATTGGAAAATTTCTTTAAAGAATTGAAGGATGAATATGGTTTTAATTCCATATTTGTTATAACACGCCCAAGTTATAATTTCGAGGAAGGTTGTAAAGCTGTAAAAAATGCGGGACTAAATGCTGTCTTGTTAACGACTAACCTTAGGGCAAAGAATCCCGTTTTTAATCCGGATATGGCTTTACAGGAATTAAATAAATATTCTGATTCAGACTATAATGTTATTGGTTATCAAGTCATGGATGAACCTAATGCAAAGACATCATTTTCACCTCATGGCTTTAATAAAAATGAAGATGGTCCTATTTGTGAATATATTGACAACCTACCCCAATACACTAATTTTATAAAAGATTTTGAAAGTTCTTTATTAAGATATGCAAACCTTTTTCCTATAAGTGTTTTCCCTGGAGATAGATATAAGGAGTACAGAGAAGAATATCTTCAAAAATATATAAATGATTCTCACCCTAACATTTTATCATTTGATCATTATCCCATATATCATTCAAATGACTCAGTTTATGATTTTTTTATGTCTTTATATGCATTTGCATTAAAAAGCAGCGAAAATGGCATTCCTTTTATTTATGTATTGACTCCATATAGAAAAACAGATGATTACCATAATGAGCCAACCAATACTTTATTTGCGAAAGGAATAAATGAATTTAATTATGTCATTTATGCAGCTTTGGCATATGGAGCAAAAGGTTTATCTTATTGGCCGGGATTTGAATGGGTCGTAAATCAACATAAGAATTTAAAATTGGAATACAATAAAAATGATCTTGAAAAGCTTGTTACACTACATAAGAAATTAAAGAGTAGTAGTGATGAATTATTATCTTTGAATTTTATAAGTGCTTATCATGAATCAAACAGTAGTACTATTGGGAATCCTCCAGAAGAAGTCTATGATTTTTGCCTATGGACTAATTTTTTAGAAGATCCATATGCTCAAAAGATTTTTCGAGATACAAAGATACCATTATATGAGCCATATTCAACTCAGCCTATTCCTAATGAGCTAGTTATTACGTTTCTTGTAAATAAAACAGGACAAATATATTTTTGGCTTTTCAATAAGAGCTTAGAGCGTAAGTTGTCACTTATGCTGAATTTACGAAATCAGGTAAGAGATGTCTTAAATAAATGCGATGCAGGAAATAATATAACGCTTGAACCGGGAGAAGGGAAATTATATACCCCCGATACTACAACATGTCTGGTTTCCGCTAATATAGATAATATTACTTATAACAATCAGCTATATCCTTTAACTATCAACGATCAATTAATCATCGGCTCCACATCCAATGTCATTTTCAATTCCGGAGCAACTAAAAGTTTTTGTGCCAATTCTATCAATATAAAATCCATGCATGCCAAAGAAGGCTCTTTAGCTCGTTTTATAAGTTATAAGGATTCAAATACCATACCAAATGGAAGACCAGTCAAATCCAATAAAGATAATGCCTCAATAATTGAAGAAAAACAGTATTCGGACAAGACCTATTATATTTATCCTAATCCTGTCAATGACATCATTAATTTACATATTGATTTAGAAGAAGGAGAAGAGATAGACGTAATACTCCATGATATAACCGGTAGAATAATAAAGAGATTTAAAACTACAATGAAAGAAACATATATTTCAGCTGAAACAATTCAGCCGGGCGTGTTTTTCATTAGTTTTACCAGAGAAAAACAATTATATAACATTAAAGTAATAAAAAAATAAGACCGGATATTTTAGAAGCTCCTTGAATATATGCTATCTAAGGAGCTTCTTTAACAAAACGATAAGTAAGATTAGGCATTTGGAATTATTGGATATTCATTGTAGATATTTACACATTTCCTCTATGGCTTGTGCTACACTACGTACAATGACATATTTACTATGACATAATTCAGCCTGTCTTTGAAATTCTTCCTGTTCTTTTGATTGCTTGCCTTTCTTTGTCTTAAATTCCATGCAAAGAGAGGCAAATCCTTTTTTAGGTATTAATAAAATAACATCGGATACTCCAGAAACAACACCTTGTCGTTTTAAGTTTTTAGCTTCTATTATATTGCGGCTTCCACCATTCGGTACGGCAAACAATAGTTTTTGGGGAAGTTTTGGAAAGAAAATAAATACTTTTTTAAAGAATTCACATTGTATATTTTCTTCTTCATTATCCTTTTTCTTCCGAGAGTGGGTCTTTATATCAGCATGGCAACCATAACAAATATAACCGATATCACTTTTAATTACCGATACTGTTTCTCTACCACATTTAATACAAATTTCTTTCTTCATTATTTCTATTTTCTAAAAAACATATCTCCTGAAATATTCCTAGCCGTATCATCACCGGTCAACCTGATGTATCTAAAAAAATTCTG
>ENA-USUG01002857-USUG01002857.1-human-gut-metagenome-genome-assembly--contig:-NODE-2857-length-25047-cov-13.483100_pt1 | contig 25047 bp, 27 predicted proteins | sample MGYA00250059_ERZ773394 | MGnify/ENA primary metagenome ERZ773394 (study PRJEB29103, sample SAMN06111957) | human gut metagenome | biome: human gut; feature: ankylosing spondylitis patient; material... | reverse complement strand
CCCATTTATGATGTCCTTTTTTACAAGTACCATCTTCATTATAATTATTTGGATTATTTAATCTTCTGATTCGATCATATTAATCATATTTCAACACCCGTCTCTGAATATGTCTATGCATGCCTTTATAATAATGGGAATCTCGTATTATCTTCCCACGAAATTAAAAACAAAGAAAATGTAATGATTGATTATGGAAAGACAAAGACTCATTTTCTTGTTGTGAATGCATTGAAACTATTGAAAATATGGAATACTTAGATACTTCAGAATGTGTTAGTATTGCATGGATGTTTAATCGATGTCGAAAGCTAAAGAATATTGATTTATCAAATTTTAATACAAGTAAGGTTTCAAGCATGAACGGAATGTTTGTATGTTGCAAGAGTCTTACAACTCTTGATCTTTCAAGCTTTGATATTTCAAATGTAGTTAGCATGAATTGGATATTTGATTGTTGTTCTAATCTCAAATCCATCAATCTTTCATCGTTTAATACTTCCAAAGTTCAAGGCATGCAAGACATGTTTCTTAGTTGCTTATGTTTGACAACTCTTAATCTTTCAAACTTTGATACAAGTAATTGTACAAATATGAACAACATGTTTTTCACTTGTAATTCCCTTCGTACCATCACAGTTTCTGGCACCTGGAATACTTCTCACGCAACTACAGAAAATATGTTCCAAGGTTGTGCAATTGATCATGTTTCTTATAAATAATTCCCTCATTTTTCGTAATATTTTTCGTGTCATCCTTATATAATATGTCAACATGACAACAAGGTCATAGTATTTTTTACAGAAAGGATTTTTATCATGAATAAGATTGGGAAAATGATTATTGGAGTAGTTGCTGTTGCAGCAGTGGTTGGTGGATGCCTCCTGTTTTTAAATAAAGGAGTTGGAACAAAATCAAACGATATTACATTTGGTGGACAAAGTGTAGTTTTACAAAACGGAGATAAAACATTAAATCTTGATCTTCCAAAAGCTGATCAACTTGCAGATTCTCCTGGTGCTGTTATGGGATTTTTAAATCTGACAGAAGAACAAGAAACTCAAAGACGAGAACAAGAGGAACGTATGATGCAAGCTAGTGAAAATGGAGAAGAATTTAATGAAGAAATGATTGATGATACTGTCTCTGGTGAAAACTATGATGCAATCAAAAATCAAAGCATTAATCAAATCTCAATTAATCTGAAAAATGATATCAGTGCAAGATACGAAATTTCAAATGTTGTATATGAACGTGATACACTTGAATCAATTGCGGAAGGTGTAAAAGATGCAAAGTTTGGTGATCATGATTTTATGTATACCGTTCAAACACAAGATGATTATCGTTTTTACTATATGGTTTGCAATGAACTTGATGGAAACTCCATCTTCGTGGTATTAACTGCAAAAACAGATTTATCAGAGGATACGCTTGTACAATATATGAGTGCAATTCAATTTAAATAATAAATAATTAAGGGACTTCAAAAATGAAGTCCCTTTTCTCATATATTTTTCTACTCGACATCTACACTTGCTGCCACATAATCAATCGTTTTTTCTGTCGTTTTTACTTTATTATGTTTTAGTAAATATTTAATTACCTTCTCTGCCAATGCATCGGCTCTCAAATCATCCTCTGTTTTATTCTTTGTCACATATTCCTTTACATCATCGAGTGAATTGAAATCATTGTACTCATCAGAGATATTTTCGAGATAATCATTATATTCCTCATCTGTAAGTGTAATCATTTGTTTTTTCGCAATTTCTTTCACAATTAATTTCTTGCTTACATAGAAATTCGATTCATTTTCCAAATCTTTTTCATAATCCTCTTCTGACATGTCCATATAAACCAAAAGCTCTTTCATTGTAATACCCATTTGATCAGCAGCATCTTCGTAGTATGCTTCAATATTTTTCTTATATTTTTTAACCTCTTTTTCAGGATAGTCCTTTACACGAGATTTTTTAATGATTTTGCGAATAAGAATATTTCCTGCTTTTTCTTCAGCATTCTTTTCATATGGTTCAATAAACTTATCTTTCAATTTTTCTTTATATTCTTCAATCGTATTACAATTTGTATTTTTTTGAATAAATTCATTCGTTATTTCAGGCGTTGTTTCTATAATTCGATAATTAACTGTAATTGTATAGACAACTTGTTTCCCACATAATTCCTTATTTTTCTCATAAGTATCTGAATATGCAATTGGAATTTCAGAAGTTTGTCCAACCATTAATCCAACAAGTTTTTTCTCAAATCCGAGATCATTTGTACTTACTTTCACAGTCTTTGTTCCACTCGCACTTTCTATCGTTTTCCCATCATAGGTACATGTGTAAGAAACATTCGCTTTTTCATCTTCTCCAACTGTCCCTTTTTTCTTCTTTGTTTCATTTGGATGATTTTCTGCTAGTTTCTTTAATGATGTTTCAATATCTCCATCATCTACAGTATATTCGATTTTTTCTGTTGTTAATCCTTTATATTTTCCCAAGTGTACATTTTCTGTTGCATAAGTATATGTATAAATGGAAATCGCAATAGAAAAAACAATGAGAATAAAACCAGAAATCAGATATGTTTTTTTTATTTTCATGAAAACTTGTCCTTTCCTTATTATCTTGAAAATTATATTGGAAAAACGAATGAAATATTCCAAAATGTAAGAGGAGTTTGTGAAAAAATTGCGAAAAAGTGAGAGAAATGTTTGAAATAATTTTGAAAAAGTTGAAAAATATTTGAAAAAATTGTTATATATTTTTTTATTGTATATATAATATACCAAATTGTAGGATACTACAAAAAATGAAAGGAGATCGAAAGTATGAAAACAAAATCTATCACACTAGCAATTCTTCTCATGATACTAAGTACCGTGTTAATGCTTCCAATTTCTGTATTCGCAACGGAGGATACACTTCAACCAACCGTAAATACAAATGTAAATACGAATAGTGAATATGATTCCGTTCCAAATGTGAATATTAATGAAGCTGAATCAAAGCTTGAAGGAAAAGCATGGCAAATCGTGAATTTGATTAAGACAATTGGAAAACCAGTTTGTATTATTGGGTTCATTATTAGTATCTTAGCAGCTGTATTTGGTGCAATTGGTAAAAAGGGAGCAACTGGTGGTCTTATCGGTGCTTTTATCGCAGCAGTTGCATATGTTTGCATTAACTACTCAACTGAAATTGTTTTATTTATTCAAACATATCTTACAGCATAGTGCATGGAGCATGATTCGTCATGCTCTTTGTTTATATTCAAAAAGTTATCAGAAAATTAAAATTAATTATTGACAAATGATGGAAAATGTGATACTCTCTAAATAGAATAAATAATATACAAAATAGCAAAAACTTAAAACAATTGTTTGACAATTGAAAATAATTGATAGAAAAATCTAAACAACGAAAGGTGGTGTATGGTATGTTATTTTTCAGAAAAAAGAAACAAGAAATTCCACCTCATGTGGATAGTTATCATGATATTCTTAGAATCAATGGATACGATGTAAAGGAAGATAAAACTCCTATACATTTTGTATCAACACAAACTTATGAAAATCTAAAGAAACAAGCTGATTGGTTATATGAAGAAAGAACACCAATTCAAGTGGATAATAAAGCATACAATGATTATCAAGAAGAAGACTATGTTGACAATCGTCAAAACTTTTGGGATGATTTAGACGATCGTACAGTTGGTGAAATGCTAAATCCTGATAAATATTGGGATATGGATAATTATTGGAATACTGATCGATTATTCGATTGCATGACTTATTACGATATTGATTAAGATGCGAAATCTGAGGAGGCAGATACGCATCTTTTTTTTGTGCAAAAAAAAATCCACTTAGCTTTGTAAGATAAGTGGATAATCATCAAATGTAAACTTTGATGAATGAAATCTATTTGTATTTTTTGAAAGCCACTATCGTGGCCGAACATGGATGTTGGAATTGCACCAACATTTTTCACAATACTCTGTTCCACGAAATGGTTGTGGTTTGCAGATTCGAACTGCAGACCTTTGGCTTATCAGACCAACGCTCTAACCAACTGAGCTAAACCACAAAATTGCAAATACTTTTGCAAACTGCCAAGGTGGGGCACGATCCCACAACACCACGGTTAACAGCCGTGTGCTCTACCATTTGAGCTACTTGGCACGATCTATTTTCATTCTAACTTAGTTCTTGACTTTTGTCAAGAACTTTTTTAAATTATATTCATAAAAATAAAAGTAGTTAAAATTAATTAATGAAATTGATGGAACGAGCTATCCATATGGATAGCCCGTTTGTATGTTATGCATCTTTTTCGATTTCTACAGCAATATCCTTTCGATATTTTTTATAGATTTCGTCAAGTTCATCTCCATCAATCGTTTCTTTTTCAAGCAAACACTTCACAATTTCTTGATGCATATCCTTGTATTCTTCAAGCATTTCCATTGTTTCATGTTCAAAACGTTTTGACATTTTCATTGCTTCTTCAAGAATGGTTCGATTATCAATATGAAGATCTGTTAAGTTTAACATGCCATAAGTATCAGTCATTCCATAAGTGGTAATCATTTCATGAATAACACTTGTTGCTTGTTTTATATCTGCACTTGCACCTGTTGTGATTTTTGTTTTGTCTCCATATAACATCATTTCACCACATCTACCACCATAACACATGCGAACTTGATTAGATAGTTCATCAATACTATATAGTCCCATTTTCTTTGGAACAATAATATTGACACCACCAGCACCAGATGTTGATTTGACGATGGTTACTTTTGAAACATCCATATCACAGAGTTTCGCGATCGTTGCATGTCCTGCTTCATGCCAAGCAACGAGTTTTAGTTCTTCATCATCTCGAACAGCATCACGTTTTGCATGCCCTCGAAGAAGCTTTTTATAAATTGCATCATCGATACATTTTCGATTAATGTATGGAAGTTTCTTTTGTACGGAAATTAGAGCAGCCTCATTGAGAAGTGCCTCAATATCGGCAGGTGAAAATCCAATGGTCTCTTTTGATAACAAGTTAAAATCTACATCATCTGAAAATTTCTTATTATTTTTATATAGATTAATAACTTCCAAACGTTCTGATGGAGTATCAGGTAATGGTACTGTAATTTGTTTATCAAATCGACCAGGTCTAATCAGTGCTGGATCAAGATCATCAATTCTATTTGTTGCAGCAATTACAAGAATTCCTTCCCTTCCTGAGAAACCATCCATTGCAGATAACAGTGCATTGATTGTTTGACGTTGCTCCGTATTTCCACTTGCTTGTGCTTCACGTGAACCACCGATTGCATCAATTTCATCAATGAAGATAATGCATGGTGCAACTTTTTCAGCACTCTTGAATAATTCTCTTACTCTTTTTGCACCAACACCTACAAACATTTCAATGAAGTCTGAACCACTAACACTGAAAAATGGAACATTTGCTTCACCAGCAATTGCTTTTGCAAGTAATGTTTTTCCTGTTCCTGGAGGACCTGTTAAAATGACACCTTTTGGCATCTTTGCACCTGCTTCATTGAACTTTTCTGGTTCTTTCAAAAAGTCAATCAATAATTCCATATCACTTTTTACTTGTTTCAGTCCAGCAATATCTTTGAATGTCGTTTTCACTCTAGTTCCATTTTTATCTTCTGCTGATACATCAGAAACAGGACTTCCAACTTGTTGTTTCATCAAGTTGTAAAATGCAAAGCCAATGACAATCATGATTGCAAGTTGCAAAACATTAAACATAAGATTGACATAACTTGTAGCATGTTCCTCTGTTACTTCTACTCCCTTTTCCAATAGATCTTTCTTGAAATTATCATATTTCGGATTATCGACAGTATACATTTTCTCGTTTTTCCCAACAGCAACAAAGGTAGAATCTGATAGGTTTATCATGACTTTCTCGATTTTATTTGCATTCACTTTTTCCATAAACTTGGAATAGGACAGTTTTGTCTGTGTGTTACCAAAAGCTTGTGTAAAAGCAACCATCAATAAAATGGATGCAATCAAAACAATGATAAACTTTGTTAACCTAGATGTTAATTGTTTCTTATCCATAATATATCCTTTCTATTTGCACATTTCACGTAATTCGTATTCTGAGATAATTGCTGAAATTGGCACAAGATCAATATATTCTACTTCGAATTGTTCAGTTTCGATTGGATCATTTTTTTTCATTGGTAATGCAATTTCTATAATCGCCGTATGTTCATTTAGTTTTACAATTTCGCCTTTTGCAAATGCATCAGGTGCATATCGAAATAAGATAAAATCACCCTTTTCAAAATCTTCCTTCTGATATAATCGCTTTTTTGGCATAAAGCAGTCCCCTTTCTATTTCTTATAAATATTATTATACCACTTTATTGACAAAAGTCAATAGCTATCATTAAAAATCTTATGATGAAATATTATATTATGTCCACTTTGAGATATTACAAAAAGAAATGGAATATAAAACTTTTTTTCATACAAAAAAGCTCGACATTCATCGAGCTTTTGATTATTTCTTATTCAATTTTTCCATATTCTCAATCACACAATCAACATCATTTTCTAGAATACTTTCTATTATTTTTTCAAGTATTTTATTCTTTTGTTTTGTTAATTGTTTCCCTTGAATCACAAAATTATTTTTCTTGATCACATCTAATAATTCTTCATTCTTTTCTTTATTTTCTTCTAAAATAAATCCAATATTCAAAAGATCTAGTAATTCTTTGAAATCTGCATGAAGTGCTAATGATAATTTTTCAATTTTTTCAACAGATGGTTTTCTAAGTCCATTTTCAATTCTATGAATATAACTTGCTGTCACACCTGATGCATATTCTAAATCTTTCAAAGACATTCCTTCTGCTTCTCTCAGTTCTCGGATTCGTTTCCCAAATTCAGGATTAATCAAGCGATCAAGTCGATTGTGAAACAACTTTAATTTCTTATTAATTTCCTTAATGCATAAATCTCGATAATATTGAGAAATATTACTAGATGTATGTAGAATTGGTAAGATAACTGTTTCATATTCAGTTTCTAATTCTTTCAATGTTGCATTATCAATTGTCGCATCTTTCATTTCATCAATCTTTTTTAGATAAGATACTAAGTCATCTACACCTTTTAATGTAGAAATATCATAAACAAATAAATCCCATTTGCTTGCTTTATTTCCAACCAATTTGCTTTTTAATACAGAGATTTTATTTTTCACATATTTTTCCATATTTAAATCTAAATCACACTTCTTTATTTTTTTTTCAAACTCTGTGATATCATAACTCGTTAATCCATCTTTATTCTCTAATACCTTCAATTCTTCTATATAATTCATTTTATTTACTACCAAACGGTAGCATTCTCACCATCCCTTCTTTTCCGAAATCACTTATTTCCTATCTTTATAATATCATATCTATTGACAAATGTCAAATACTTTCATTAATTTTGTGTAAGAAAGAAACAATTTCAGATTTTTTCAAAAAATATTTTTAATTTTTGCAAAAATTAGTTATATTTTGAATTATACTTTTATATAATATAAAAATATCAAAAACAAACCATTGACAAAAGTCAATAGATGGAGTATTATATAATCATAATATTCTGATATTTTGTGAATGATAGAGATATGATTTTTTGAAAGGAATTGTGATTCACTATGGGAAAAGAAATTGTAAATGAAAATAGCTCAAAACCAAAAATGAGAAAGAAAAGACAAATTATTGAAGAAGCAATTAGTTGCTGTACAGGAAAAAGTATGTTCAACAAGTTTAAGATTTGTGAACAAGTAGCAGAAATTATGGTCAACAAATACTCAGGGAAAAATCTTGATTATCATTCGAGAAGAATGGGATTAGATACCAATCAAAAAATCCTAAAAGAAATTGATGAGTATTTTTATAAAAATCTTCAAGTAGAAAAATCACTAAATAATACAGATTTTTAATGCTTGAAGAATATTGTATAATAAGCACTTAGGACAATATGTTCTAAGTGCTTTGTTTTTTGTTACTTTGTCGGATTTGGTATTTTCCAAATATATTTGGATATTACTTGATTTGGTTCTACTATCCAAGGGTCTTGGATTTCATTGGAATCGCCTTTTGTAATTAGATAATCAGTATCTTTTTCAATTACTCTGTGTATTACAATAATTGGTTTATCAATTGTAATGATTTGTCCATCATCTGCTTGTATATGATTACACTCATAGGTAATGATATCACCAACTTTTACATCTTCAAAATTAATCCTTTTTGAAACCACAAAATCATATGTCTCAATTTTTGGTGTCATGGATCCTGATTGTACATAATTAATAATGTAACCAAATAAACTCATCTTATTAATATCTTGACCATTATGTAGATAAGTGTATCCATAAGAACATACAATTGCAATTGCAAGTATTGATAAAAATAAATTAAATTTTTTCATGAAAAATAAAACTCCTGTCGTTTTTTTTATTCTATTTCAATACAATGAAAATTATTACAAAAAATTCCCAAAATACAATCGTATCTTGGGAATTATGATTAATGATATTCTTTGTTGAGTTTTCTGAAATGGTAAAGACCATATACCATTAGAATGCTCCATGCATCGAGTGCCAAAATATCAAGCTGATAATGACTTACAACCAAAACATTTAGCTGCCTTCCATATAAATGGAATGCGAGATACTGCATAAGCACAATTGCAAAAATACCAAGTGCAAATGTTCCATAGTAAAATGCTTTGTGTTCAAAAATTACACCTAAAACTTCACCAATTTTTTCTTTCATAATAAATACCCCCATTTTTTCTATTCCCATTCTTCCGTAATAAATGAGTTCTCATCTGTCGTATAGTGGATGATCTTAATACCAAGATCAGATATCAGCTTCTGACAACTTGGACATGGCTTTGCAAGACCATATGGTCTACAAGTCATTGGTCGACTGATATAAATTTCCACCTTGTTCCATCTGATATCTTCATCTTTTATCCGAAATAAAGCCGATGATTCTGCATGAAGAGAATGCACATTCGGCGTTCCTTCCATAACATCAGGTCGTTCTTTATCATATTCTGCTTGTAGTGGATGTGTCCTTTTCTGATTATATCCTTCAGATATAATCTTTCCTTTGTATGTTACGACACAACCCATTTTTACAGACATATCAGATTTACTTGCAAGTTCAGTTGCTTTTTGGAAGAACTTGATGTCTTTTGCCTTCATAATTACATCCCCTTTCTAAATATTGCACAATCTCGTGCTCCTTTATTTTTAATTATTATAGATAAAATAAAAAAGAATATAACAAAATGGCACAAAAAATGTGCCATTAAAACAAATTATTTAATTCTTCACTTATTTTACAATAATCAGTGTGCCCCATGATTAACATTTTATTCTCTAGTTCGCGAAGCGATGTTTTAAACTTTCCAATATCATTTTTATTAAACGAACATACAATGACAATGTATGGAGTATCTGCTTTCACAAACTCTTCCTTAAACTTTACTTTAATTTTATTCTTGATAAAAATTTGATCTGCCAAATATTTTGGTATATCAAGATATGCATAAGTTAATGAAAATGGTGATAATGTTCTTATTCTTTGGCAAAACATAAAATCCCTCCAATTCTATTTTTCAGATACATCCATTTCCAAGTATGCATCGGCTGGACCAACCATGAAAAAATCATCAATCTTTTGATCTAGTATGTGTACTTTTTCTCGCAAATCTTCTTCTTCCTTCTTGCTATCGGTTGTCTGACATTTTTTCCATAATATGTCTCTTTCTTTTTGAAGATTTGTATAGACAGTTGTAAGATCTATCTCTTTTTCCACTGTAATTTCAATTTTTTCTCCACAATGTGGGCAATAATTCACATCTAGATAGTATGTATTTTCGTATGAATCATAGTAATCAGATTCCATAATTGTTTTTTCCATTTTGAAGCATGGTGGTTCATCTGTATCATGTGCTTGGTAAACTTTACATTTTTGACATGCTTCCGAATTATAGTATTTTGCATATTCACAGTTTTCACAATATAAAGATTGTGTTTCTTCATATGGAGATAATATTAGCATTGAGTTTAGTCGCATTTTCTCACAACAATATGTAAATGGAAGATATTTATATGAAACAGAATCTCCAAATACAATTTTGACAAGTTTAATTTTCATAATGAACACTCCTTTTTTTTAATTCTTGATTTATTTTTTTTGTATTCTATTTTAAAAATTAGAAAATATTCCAAAATGTAAAAAATAGAATCTGAAATTTCAAATACTATTCACGTTTCTTTTAAATGTAAATACCAACAATTAGTACCATGAATACAACCGTAAGAAGTACACACATTCCACCTACGATTAAACTCCAGAAAAGCTTATCTCGCATTTCTCTCACTCCGTTTCAAACACATTCTTTAATCCATCAATTTTAAGTAATTGTTCCATAACATCAATTGCAGTTTCTGTTTGCATGATCTCAGCATCTTTTCTGACTTTTTTCAAATCATCTTCAAGCATTTTAAAGAAGTATATAATTTTCGTCTCTTCCTCTTGCGAAAGCCAATAGCATGTATCAAGAAGTTTCATTATTTCTTTCTTTTCTTTTTCCCACTTTTCTTCTGAAATACATGAAAATGCATAACCTTTTTCGAGTTGATTATCAATACCTTCTATCTTCTGACGAAGAAAATCATAGTAATGATTCACTTTCTTTGTATGTGGGAAAGTGTTTGTTGGTATTGTCTCTTTTGCTATTGTTTCATGTTTTGATTCTTGTGCATTTTCTTCCAACGAACAACAGCAACATGAATATACTTTAGGTGTATTCTTACATTTCTTATATACTATGGATTTGATAATGAAAAAACTGCCAAGTACAAAAATAAAAGCACCAATTACAAAAAGAACTGTTAACACAATTTGTATATTCGCTTTTAACAGAGCAAGAACTGAAGTAAATGGTACATCAAGAACATCAGCCATGAAAATTGATATTGTGAACAATAATCCACCAATAATAAGCCAAATGCAGCTATCTTCATCAAACATTTCTCTCATCCTTTCCAAAATCATTCTTTAATCCGTCCATAGAGAGAAGACGTTCCATTGTTTCAATTGAAATATCATTTTGTATCTGTACTGCATTTTTTCTTGTATTCACAAGATCATCATACAAGGTCTTTAAGATTTCCATGATTCGAGTTTCTTCTTCTTTGGAAATCTCATAGTCTGCAGTAATCAGTTTTGTAATTTCAGCCTTATACACATTATTCCACTTCTCATTCGGAATGGTTGAGAATGTATATCCCTCTTTAATCTTTCCATCAATTTCATCCATCATTTTTTCAATTATTGGATATGTATATTCACATTTCTTTGTAGATACAATTTTTTCTTCTTTTACGTATTCCATTTTTTCTTCTTGCATTTGTTTTTCATCTATCGTTTTCTTTGTCCATCCACTTGCATGAAAAAGAGCAACTCCGACGACAATTGCGATGATGCAAACAATAAGACCACCCAAAATCGAAAAAACAGTTTTTGCAATTGAAAGAACTTTTGTGAAATCAACATCCATTAAACATGCATTAATTAATGTACCAATTGGTACTGCAGAAAAAACTAGCATTGCAATTACAACAATTGCCAAGATACATATTCCATATTGTTCCAAAAAATCTTTTAGATCATCCATCATTCTTCTCCTATTTTCTAATTTAAATTAACTTTTCCTATCTATTTGCACTTATAATTTCTTTGAGTGTTCTTGGTGTATAACCCATATAGGATTTCATGACACCAACATTCCATGCATATGCAGTTGGACAATCTGTTTTTCCAGTTTGTGTTTGATATGCAAACATATTATTCAGTTCTTTTAATGCATTTTGATACATTTTTTCCTCAAATGTATCATGAACATGTCCATAAAGATGGATATATTCTTTATGTTGTCCGTTCCACATGAGAATTGGATAATGAGAAAGAACAATATGATGCACATTTCCACCAAAATTATCAACAATTTCCTTATACTCACAAATTTCAACGAAGAGTTGTCTTATTCTTAAATCTCGAATATCATCATGATTGCCAAGGATTAAATGTTTCCGTCCTTTTAATGTGGATAGAATAGTAAGAAGATATTCATTGTCTTTATTATTTCCCATGCGCCCAAGATCTCCAAGTATCCATATATCATCAGCATTTGTTACATGTTTATTCCAATTTTCTTTCAATAGCAAGTCATGTTCAAGTGTTCGATTCTCAAATTTATTAATACATCCAATATGTGTATCTGCAATGAAAAAGTTCATTTTTCTTGCTCCTTTCTAGATCATTTTCTCAATTTCAGAAAATACATTTCCAAGTGAATCAATCAAAACAAGATCATCTGCGTAATCTAACTTAATGTTCAGCGGTGTCTTATTAATTACAATCAAATGTTTTCCTGTAAAGTATCGAATGAAGTTTGCAGCTGGATAAACAGTTAGTGAAGTGCCACCAATAATTAGACAATCTGCATTTTTAATTGCATGAATCGCCCCATCAACTTCTTTTTCTGGAAGTTGTTCTCCATAAAGTGTAACATTTGGACGAATGATTCCTCCACATTCACATTTTGGAATATCTTCGTTACAATCAAAAATATAATTCGCATTATATTCTTTACCACAATCCATACAATAATTTTGATTTGTTGTTCCATGGATTTCAAAAACATTTTTGCTTCCAGCCTTTTGATGAAGTCCATCAATATTCTGTGTTACGATTGCCGAAAGTTTCATTGTTTCTTCCATTTTTGCCAATACTTGATGTGTAATATTTGGTTTAATATTTCTGGTATCTAGTTTTTGTCTATAGAATTCAAAAAATACATCTGGATGATAAGCAAGGCATTCTAGTGATAATAAATATTCAGGTGTATATGCATTAAATTTGACATCTTTCTGATTGTATAATCCATCTTTGCTTCGAAAATCTGGAATACCACTTTCCGTTGATACTCCTGCTCCACCGAAAAATACAATATGATTTGATTTATCAAAAATGCTGTTAAGTTTTTGTTTTTCTTCTTCTCTCATTTGTCTTCAATCCTTTCTAGTTTGCTATTTTCCATGCAAGTCTGGAAATACGATATTCATTTTTGTTTTTATTTCGTGAATTAATTGCTTTATTAATAGCTTCTTTTTCTCCAATTACATATACTTCTACTTTTGCTCGTGTAATGGCTGTATAAAAGATTTGTGAAGTTAGCATATTTGATTGTGCTAAGTGAATTGGAATGATTACATATTTGTATTCACTTCCTTGTGATTTATGTACAGTTGTTGCATAGGCAAGTTCGAGTTCATCAATTACACTCTCATTATATTCTATAAGTGATGTCAAATTATCAAAATCAACATCAAAAAAGTATTGTCCTTCATCCTCTCGGATATTTATAATGTTTCCAACGAAGCCATTATAAACATTGAGATCATAATTGTTTTTTATTTGCATGACTCGATCACCCTCTTTGAATTGTTTCCCATTGAATGCATATTCAATTGGATTTGGATTAAACATTTCTTGGAATAATTCATTTAGTTCGATTGTTCCTGCATCACGATCTTTCATCGTAGGAAGAACAATCATATCTTTTGAGCCTGCACCTTTTGCATACAAATCATTGATTACATTTGCTGCCTTATTTTTAATTTCAACTGGATCGTGTTCTTCAATGAAATGAAAATTTCCTTCATTTAGTTTGAAACCATGATCAGTATCTTCTCCATTGATGATATGATGTGCATTTTCAACAATAACTGACGACATAGATTGTCTAAAAATTGTAGTCAGTGTAACGGTTGGAATCGCATTACTTGCAATTAAATCATCCAAAACCTTTCCTGGACCTACGGATGGCAATTGATTGGTATCTCCTACAAATAAGATTCTTGTATCATTTTCCATAGCAGATAATAATTGTTCCATGAGAAAGACATCAATCATACTCGATTCATCTACAATTACAAAATCCGCTTCAATAATAACATTTGACTTTCTCATGTTTTCAAGTAATCCAAGACGTCTATGAATGGTTGATGCTGGTTCACCTGTCAATTCTTGCATTCGATCTGCAGCTTTTCCTGTTGGAGCTAGAAGTTCAATCATTGCATCTTTATGTTTCACTTTTTTGCAAATATATCGAATTGCTTGTACAAGTACATTAACTGTTGCAGTTTTGCCTGTTCCTGGGCCACCAGTTAATACATTGATATGCTTGTTTCCACATAAAGTATTATAAATTGCAGCGACTTGTTTACTATCAAGTGTCATGCCTTGATATGCATTTTGAAAGAAATCATCAACATCTTTTGTCTCACAAAACTTAAATACACGATTGTTAATTTTCTTAATATATCTCGCAATGCTATTTTCTACGGAGTTTAAAATTGCAGTGTATAGATAGCATTTGCCTTTTGTGTCGTACTCTTCGACAACTTTTTTATCTTGAATTAATTCATAAATTGCTTCATCAATTTCGGTATCATCAATTCGTCCTTTAATCTTTCCAACTTTTCTTAAGTATTTATTGAAAAGATCATAAAAATTTTCTTTTGATTTATAAATCCCGACATCTTTATAAACACAAGTGTATCCACTATCAATTGCTTTAGAATTAATATAAGAAAGAATCCCAGTTTTAATACGAAGTTTTTGGTTGTATGGAATATCACATTCATAAGCAAGCTTATCCGCTACTTGGAATGAAATTTCTCCATCATAACAAATTTGATATGGATTTTCTCGGATGATACGCAAAGTATCATCTTTATATTTATCATAAATCAGATTTGCAATGTAGAGTGATAATCCTGCTGACTGAATGAAAATTGCACATTCTTCATAATTTCTACAATATTTTAATTGGGAATGAATGTTTAATATTTTTGATTCAGATAATTTTAAGTTTGGCACTGTACTTAATAGTTCTGGATCTTCCGAAATTTCATTTACACAGTCAAGACCAATATAATCAACAATCATTTTTGCCTTTGGAATGCTAAGACCTTTTACATGTTTATGTAAAAATTTGGCTAGGGATTCTGTTTTTTCTGGGATTACAAGTCTCATCATGGTTGGTGCAAAAAGAAATTTTTTTCCTGTATCGTCTTCTCGGATTTCGACATCACCAACAAATCGATCACCTTCGAAGATATTATTAAAATATCCTTTCATAAACATGGTTCTGCCAAGTTTTTTCTTTATTTTTGGATTACTACATTCAAATTTATTTGCAGTAATATATGCCATATTATTATTTCTCCAATGTATAGATTTTACTTGAAATTCCAATCGAAATGTCATAATAATCTTCCTTTCCTTGACATTTTTCTAGTTGTATGTATTTTAACACATTCATTGACAAAAGTCAATAGTATTCTTTATGTAATTATATATTTTTTTCTGAATGCCTTAAAATCCAAGCATTTTGAAAAATCAAACAGCTAAAATGCTTATATTTCAATGACTTTAGAAAAAAACTATAATTACATATTGAAAAACACTTGACAATTGTCGATAAATGTTGTAGAATGATATTATCAAATAAGAAAGAATATCACGAAAGGAAAGTAATCATTATGGCAGATTTAGAAATTGAATCAAAGACAACAATCAGATCAAATAGAATATACTTTGATGAAGGTAATGATGACTTTAAGGACTTTGTTGCCTTTTCTGTGTACTATAATTCTGCCAAAATGTCAGCATATAACTTAAAATATAACATTGAGTACAATGGATTTCAATTTGGTAAAGATCCAAATGAACCAAGCAAAAATGATACAGAATATAGATACATGAAAAGAAAATATCCATTATTAAACTCTATGTATCTCAATGATGCATTAAAAGAGGCTGATGGTTTAATTAAATCTCAAATCGAATTATTTAAATTAGAAAAAGAAAAGAAACAAATCCAATTAGATACAATCACTGAAAAACGTAAAAAACTTGTGGATCGTTTAGAAGATTTTGAACGAATCAAAAAACAAATACTCAATCGTTCTAAAAAAATTAAGAATGGAGAATCTTTACTTGGAGTGAAGTTTCCAACTTATCAAGGTGCACATCATGGCTTAAAAGATACAAATAAAAATACTTTTTTTATTGAGGACCGAGAGGTGTCTCTTGCTGAATATGAATCCTATATTGATTCAAAAATCAAGACACTTAGAAGAAATGTAGGATTAATGAAAGTCTCAATTGAACATAAAACAGCAACACTTAATAAAATTGAAAAACCAAAAAAGGTATGTTTTGGTTGTAAAAAACTTTTCAAAGCACAATATACAAAGTTTCATAATCATAATTTTTGGAAACGAGAGTTCTATTTTAATAAATATAACACAATGACTCTTAGTGGAAGAGCCGATGTAGAAGGTGGTAATACTCGTATTAGATATGATGAAAGAGATCATATATTAAAAGTTCCATATTGCGATAGAAATGGAAAGAAGAAAGTTGTTTTTCTTAAAAATGTGCTTTTCCCATCAGGACAAGATTTGATTGATAATTACATTCGTACTCAAAATAATGCTTTAAAAAATAAATCAGCAGAAAGAATGCCAATCTGTTATACATTCATAATTAAATATGATAAGAATTGGAGACCTTATGTTGTAGTTCATGCAACCTTATCCTTACCGAAAAAGAAGCATGTTAATTATGATATTTCAACAGGCGTTGTTTCAATTGATATCAATGCTGATTACTTAGCATTAACGGAACTTGATAAAAATGGAAATCTTATCTATGAACGAGTAATTCCATTTCATATCTATGGTAAATCAAAAGGATCAATTGATCATGAACTTTCAAAAGTTACAAACGAAGTGATTGATTATTGTAGAAAAAAGCATAAATGCCTTGTAGTAGAAGATTTAAATCTTGAAAAATTAAAACAATCTATGAAGTATAAGAGCAAAAAATACAAAAGAATGCTTTCTGGTTTTGCATATTCAAAAATCTTAACATTATTAAATGGAAAAGCATATCGAAATGATATTTACATTTACAAAGTAAATCCAGCTTATACTAGTCAAATTGCAAAATTGAAATATATGAAAAAATTTGGTGTAAGTATTCATATTGCTGCTGCTTATGTAATTGGAAGACGTGGTATGGGATTTAAGGAAAAAATTCCAAAATATCTTACACCGTTACTAAAAGTTGATTTTCCAACTGATCAAGAAATTGAAGAACAAGTCCGTAGAACAAACAAAAGAAGACCAAAGAAAAAATAAAAAGAAGAAAAAGACCTATTAAAAGAAATTAAAACAAAACAAAATAAAATACATAAAAAAATCAAAGAACTGAATACTCAAATAAATCGATATATTCATATAAATGCGAAATTATCAAATCATATTCCTAGACACATGTTTTACAAGGAATATCGTTTGGATGAAATTGAAAAATTATTAGAAACACAAATTGAAAAAGAAAAATTGAAATATAAAACTTAAGATAAGTATATGGGCTTTGTTGCAACATAGTGTTGAACAAAGTAAATAAACACTATGTTACAACAGAGTCCATATAATGGAAACCGTGGCAGTTGATATGCTGGAACTTATAATAATTACATGCTCGATAATTATTGTTGGGACTGGATGGTTGATGCTGTACACATGTAATAACCTTCATTATTGAAAGATATGGTTTGGAAGTTGAAACAACTTATAGCCTCACTATATTTTGGGCAACCATGGATTGTCGTAAAAAACGATAATCTGTTAAACTATATGCAATTAGATAATGACTGTACCACCAAGAGTGATAAGGTGTGTCTATAAGAATCATTAGTTTTGTAAATTATTGAAAAATAATGGATAAAATTAAAGATCTTATGGATGCTCCATCCAAATTGTCGTGAGACAAGTTGGGTGGAGAGCTTCACTAGATGCGAAATCAAATGCAGTAAAAAATCCAGATGTTTTATCTATTATTCTTTCGGATGATTTTACATTACTCGCACATTTTAAACGTCCAGTGTACAATAATAAAGATTTAATTATGGAGATTATTCAAAAGGCAAAAACGCCAAAAGCAATGATCAAAACAACACTCGAACTTGTTGGTTCGAAACTTGTAACAGATAATGATGTTTTTGCATTGCTATAATTTATACACCTTGGAGATTTTTCCAAGGTGTTTTTTTGTAAAAAAACTTTTGCCTTTTGTATAGATAAATGTTTTAATCAAAATTTTTTATAAATAAATATAAACAATTAAGTTATAATTTCTTTATTATATTATATAATTTTTTAATTATATAGGAAATGCAAATAATGCAAAATTAAAAAAGGAGATGTTCTATGAAATATAGAACATTAAAGCACAAACAATATCTATTTATAAAATATAATACTTTGTTTGTGTAACATAAAATAGGAGGAAATTATTATGGTATTAAAGACAAAATTGGAGTGGTATTTACAAAAGGATATTTCATCATTTAATTATAATGGATGGTTATATACTGTCAATAAAATTGATGATAAGTTAAAACTAGTATTTGCAACAACTAACATTTTTGATGCAGACGAAAACAAAGTGGGAATTTATAGTGTAAAACAAAAAGGGTTTGTATTTGTATTTCGCAAAAACAGAGATTGGGATATTTTATTAGATCCAATTGATAAAAATGAGCTTTCAAAAGTTGAGGATTATACATCATTTACTTTAAATTTAAAAAAAGCAATTCAATCTGAATTTGTAAATGCAGCATCATTCGAAGCAAAACGAACAATTAAAAATGACAAAATGGATATTGATTATTTGCAGAAAGTGAAAGAAACTGCTGAAAAATACTTTCTCAAAGGAGAAACAATTGATATGAGTTATGATTTATCAATTATTAATTCTATTCAGTTTTCAGAAATTCAACTTTTATCAGCACTTAATGATTTCTATGATACAGCTTATGATATTGCAGAAAAAATGATTGAAGAAAATGAAAAATATTCATATGAATATTTTTTTAAAAAAGATGTTTTTGATAAAGTAGAAGAATTAAAAAAGAATGATAAAACAGAATTAGCTGCAAAAGCACGGATTAATGAAATTAAAAATAATCCTGACTATCATTCATTATCTGTAATTGTTTCAAATTATAAAAACTCTATTGATGATAAAAAGATAAATGTGAAAGTAGAAAATTTATCATTGATTCCATTGTATTCCATTAAGAGTATTTTTTGGAGAAAAAAATCTCTTTATGAAAAGACAAATTATATCATCAACACACCAACCGTTGATGATTGGCTAAAGTTAAATACTCATCGGTATTCACGCTATCCGATTTTTGATTTTATTCCACAAACAGTATTATCCGATGAAAATGCATGCATTAAGTTGATTGTAGCAGGTTATAATATTTCAAATATTCCAGAACCATTTTTTAATGATAAAATATTTGTACTCAATGCATTTGATGTATTAAATAGCCATGGAAAATTATTTTTGTATAATAATTTAACTTCCACATTAAAAACAGATGTTGATATTTTAAGTAAAATTTTTGATGATATCAGCACATTATCTATTAGTGCAGATACACTTCCAATGGAAGTATATGAAAATAAAGATTTCATGAAAGAAATTATTAAAGAGGGTAATATTCTAAAAATCAATTATATTTTTAAGAACAATCCATTACTTTTGGATGATAAAGATATTATGGATGTTTTTAAAAATAATTTTAATTTTGGAATAAAACATATGTTATCAGATGAAATTATAAAAAAACTTGATGATCATAATTTTACTTTTAATTTATTAAAAAATAAAAATATTAATTTAGAACAAATTTATTTTTTAAATTCAGATATTTTAAATGATGAAAAAATTTGGGATATCATTCTTGAACGAAGCCAAAAGGAATATCTAGGAGTTTTTCAAAGAGTTCCCGTTGATTTAATTTTTAATAAATTGAATGATGTAAGCAAACATAACTTAAAAATTATGCATGGATTATTTTTATTATCTTCTGTTTCTGCAGAACAAACAATCATTCGTACAATTGGAATGAATGCATTCCACAAATGGAAAGATTTACAAATTGCTTGTATTCAAGATAACAAATATTTCTTGGATTATGTCTCTGATGATGTTAAAATAGATGCATTAAAAAATCTTTGTAAAATAGATCCTTACACAATTTATCAAACAATTAGAAACGAAAAGTTTTCAGAAGATGAAGTCTTGGATTTTGTTCGAATTAATCCACAAATTCTAATATATAGTTCAAAACAATATTCACTTCATTTTTATAAAACATTGCTTGATGAAGACACAAGATATGCAAATTATTTTTCAACCTATATCTATAACAATGCAGATATTGTTAATTTAATTACTGATTATATATCTGTCATTCTAAAGCTACGGGTTGAATCAAAATTATTATTAAACAAAGATATCATATTAAGATCATTAAAACACAACTTTTCTGATTTTACAAACATACCAAAAGGATGTAGTGGAAATGGATATCAGACTATTTTAGAATCAAAAGAGTTCTTAATAGATGCATTCAAACTCAATATTTCAGATAAAGAACGAGAAAACGCTTTTATTTATTTACTTGATATGAAATCACATGCAGTAAAAGATCATGATGTTTTATCAATTATTTTATCTGATGATTTTTCACTTCTCGAATATTGCAAACGTCCAATTTATAATGATAAAGATCTAATGATGAATGTTATTCCCAAAACAAAAACATCAAAAGCGATGGTTCGTACAATATTAGAAAATTTGAATTCAAAATTGATAAAAGATAAAGATATTTTAGCATTATTGTGAATAACTACACCACGCAAGGGGATGTAGCTTCACCAGACTCAGCATCAAGAAATTGAGATGCTACGGTAAGTGTTATTACCCTTGGTTGCTGCCTCAGATCATCGCTCTGTGCCACGCTACATAATAGCCAATTATGTGTGAGAAAACACTTATCATTGTCGAGAGGAAGAGCTGTGCGAATGCACGTACATATACAGTCGTAGTGTATGTATTATCTATGTATGTAGATTGCCATAACAGAAGAGCAATCTTCTGAATTATCACAGTAAATTGTGAAGTAACTTATTAATTAGCAAAGTGTTGCCTTACATCTATGCACTGTAAAGGTGTGTAGTTTTATGGCAATGAATATAAAAGACAGACACCTTGAAGTTTTTTCAAGGTGTTTTGTTTTTTTGTAGTTTTCATAGATGCATTTTCTCGTAATATTTTTCATCATGTTTTATATAATAGAAAAAACGAAAGGAGCATTTTATGAAAAAAAGATTTATGTTATTTTTGACAAGTTTGCTGGTTGTATCTTCTATGGTTGGATGTAGTAGCTCCGATTCGATTGGAAAATCCGATAAACCAGCGACGACAGTGAAAATTGAAGGAAAAGGTGACTCTGATCTTACTGGTCTAACTTATCTTTATGATTATGGTAATAATGCACGATTATATGCAGACAACTTCACGAAGATTGTTTACATTGTATATTTCGACGAATCTGGTTCTGGTGCTAAAGCAACAAAAGCAGTTGCAATGACACCATGGATTTCTGAAGATGGAAATTACTATTATATAGACACAGAAAATAGAACAATTAAAGAATTGACAGATGATAACAATGCATCGGATGATACAAGTTCGGATAAAGATACTTCTGATACATCAGACGAATCTGACACATCTGGTTCTACATCTGAAGAATCTGATTCTTCAACTCTCGATTCATCTGTCACAGATAAGATTAATCAAAATCAAAATTAGACTGCAGAATATTCTGCAGTCTTTTTCTTGGTATATTTTCTTCCATTATTCAACTTCGTGCCATCGATCATTCCGTATCAACATTCGTCATATAAATGAAACAGAAAATATCAAAACAATGCAATTGTTGATACTGCATTACAATCATTTCGTACCATCTCATTCCATCATCTCTTCAATAATTCCCAAAATTTCTTCACACACAAATAAATTGCAATCATAGTACATATGAAAAATATTTGCATAAACCGAAATTTCCCACTCTTCGATTTTGCCAATTTCTTCGAGATTTCTGCATCCTTCAAACATCTGTGCGAAATTCTCGCATCTTTTCACATTCCAATTCTTCAATGTTTCAATCGTAATTAGTGAAAGACATCCAGAAAACATAGCTTTCATATTTCTCGCATTTTTCACATCCCAATTCGAAAGTGCAGATAAATCTGTAAGATTAACACAATGCGAAAACATTCTCTCGAAATTCTCACATTGTGTCACATTCCATTCTCTCAATCTTTCTAAAGTATGAATGGCGAAACAGTCAAGAAACATGCCTTTCATACATTCTGCATTTTTCATATTCCAAGCATCAATTCCATACACTTTCTTTAATTTTTTACAATCAGCAAACATATAGGAAAAGTCCATGCCTTGTTCAATATCAAGTTTTGGAATTTCTTCTAGATTCTCGCATTGTGCGAACATACCTGTGAAATCTCTCACATTTTTCACACATAGATTCTCAAATTGTTTTAAGCATTTCAAATTTTTACAACCAAAAAACCAATCTGCACAAGTCAATGGTATCAATTTGTCCAAAATGATAACACTCGTTATTTCCAAATTTTCGTTCCATGGAATATTGTTATCAAATACTTCTCCGTAATCTATTCTCACATTTTTCTTATTTTCTATTTCAGCATTCGACAGAACAAGTTCTCCGTCGGTATAAAGGATTGCATACATTTTCTCAATCATCCTTCTTTCTTTTTTCTTTCATAATAGACAAAATATGTGAAAATATGCGAGAAAGCAAGAAAAATCTAACACAATTTCTTCCAAGGCAATTATTGGATCGTGAACAGTTTCATATGGAATTGGTTACTCGTTCCATGCATTGCACTTGGAGAAATTGTGAAAACAGACTGTAAGAACGGATTTAAAAACATGAATATAAAACAATCTTTCAAATAGGAAGAATTAGCTGAATAATATTACAAAAGCGATGCCTAAGTTAGACATCGCTTTATTATTTTTTAATATAAATTCTTATGATGATTTCTCGAATTACATACTACTTTTCCATCGTCCTTTCTTTTATTTTTCAGAAAATCGAGCATATCCATATTTTCTCGGATCAAGTCCATTTTTCTCCATTTCTTTCACCAATTCTTTCCGATAAAATTCATGACTTGCAAGATGGATTCCTTCAATCGTTGCTTTCTTTCCTTCATTTTTCACTCGCTCTGCTAGTATACGAATGGTATCTCCAAAACAAATACTACCAAGTACTTTAACTGCATCCTCTACTTCAAAAGGAATGCGTTTTCTCTTACATTTTCCTTCATACTTTTCCACTTGTTTCAAATAAAAGTTCAAAATATCTTCTTCTTCATAATCCACATAGGATTTACTTGTTAATCGAACAACAGATCGTTCTTCGCTACATACTGCCATCGAAATTACATATGGATAATATGGAATTAAATCTTTCATATCATGAACTTCAAGTGGTGTATCGTTATAATCCCCAACATAATACACTGTATGTAATATTCTGTTTTCATCATTCACAATTTCAATATGATCGCATAAATCACATTTTCCAGAAAATTTTGACATAAATGATTGCCCCCTTTTTTTCTTTCATTTTATCACATTCATTGACAATTGTCAAGAATCATTCCAACAATCCACCACATGCACGACACCTTTTCGTAATCTGACTACATTTTTCGCATAGTTTCGGTGCTGGTGCAGTGCCATTCACAAGTTTTTTCCCACATATTTCACAAGTATATGGTGTCAGTACTGTGCAACCAACTCCTGAATGCACATTGTCTGCTCTTATTGAAAGTGTATTTCCATTTGTTTTTGTGCAAGCTGTCAGACCATATAATGCATTTGCTTTTTGTATTTTGTATGTGTTTATTTGTATAAGTCCAACAATAGACACGATTGCACATATAATTCCAAGTACATATTTCTTCTTCATCTTTTTCATCACCTTTCTATCCTTTTGTGAATAATAGAAAATTCTTTGGAAATCATTCTTTATTTTCTAATATTTTTTCAAGAATTGCATAGAATATATCAAAAATAGAAAGGATATTGAGCCATGAGTGAAAAAAAGAAAACCACATTATACATTGTAATTATTGCACTTTGTATTTGTCTCATTGCAAGCAGTTGTCTCACCATTCATTATAAAAATATTGCAAACACTTACAAAATGCGTATGTCGTATAGCAAAGAAAAATATGAAAATGAGAAAGAAAAAAATAAGGAATTATCTGATCAAATTACAGAAATGAAGACTGAAGAAATAAGTGAGCAACAATCACTTACAGAACAAGAGAAAGAAAAAAGAAAGACTGAATTGATTGATTCGATCAAGGATCAGTTAAAGTCAGAGCTAACAAGTGAAGAAATTATAGAATTAATGGATGATATCAATAACTTTGATTCTACAGTCTTAGAAAAAAAATATGGACTAACGAAAGAAAAGTTGGAAATGATTATTCAAGATGTTATGTCAGAATCAATGTTTGAAAAATAGCAGGTCAGCACGGACAACATAGTCTGTGCTTTTTTGATGGAAAGAATGCGAGAAGAAAATGAGGATACAAAAAGAAAAGACATTGAGTAATAGCAATGCAGTATCAATGATTACAAAGATTTCAGATGAAAGAATAGTTATGGTTAGGTTCTTGAAACAAAATGCACAGTGAGCGAGATAAGTGACGCACATACATCATATTTGTTGAATGAAAACGAGGTCAAACACAAAACTAGAAAGTTAAAATAAGATGGACCGAGCGGAGATTTGAAACAGTTTGCATATTTTTAAACTTTTTTTCAATATTTCTTGACAGATAATACAATTTCTGAGAATATTTGTTTATACATTTTATATAATACAACAAAGAA
>ENA-USUG01002856-USUG01002856.1-human-gut-metagenome-genome-assembly--contig:-NODE-2856-length-25053-cov-14.805093_pt1 | contig 25053 bp, 22 predicted proteins | sample MGYA00250059_ERZ773394 | MGnify/ENA primary metagenome ERZ773394 (study PRJEB29103, sample SAMN06111957) | human gut metagenome | biome: human gut; feature: ankylosing spondylitis patient; material... | reverse complement strand
GCAAAGGTCATGTGCATGTATCCCAGCATGGGGTTCGTTTTGAATATATTGTGATGCAACAAACTTTCCCGGAAAATTTCCCAACCGGAATGAATGGTCTTCAAGCTAAATAATCCTTTGCGAATCTTTTTACGTTCTTCTTTCGGGAAGCTCTTGATCCACTTGTAGTATTTTACACACAAATATCCCAATAGTACGATCAGTCCGATCGTGAAGGGTAAGACAAAGTGGTCGTAATATATTTTGTTTGTGTATTCGTATTGCTGCATAGTGATTGGTTTCAGCTTTTCAATTTTGTTTTTATATAGTTGAGCATTTCTAAAATCATCTTCCGGGTTTCCACACCTCTCGGGCAGACCAACATGCATTTCCCACACAACATACATTTCTGTAATTGCTCTTTTGCCTCTTTATTTTCTCCTCTCTTCATGAGCATCTGTATTTTCCGGATGTTGAAGTCCGTGAGATTTCCCGCCGTGCATCCCGCCGTGCACCCGCCACAACCGATGCACAATTTGCTACTGGGAACGACGCGTGCGATGTGTTCCGTCATGGATTTGTCGTTCGTATCGTAATTGATACTCCGTGTTTCCGATATGCTGTAACCCCAAAAATTGATCATCTTCTAAATTTTAGATTTTAAATTTTAAATTCTAAACTCTAAATTCTTTTCATGTATTCCATAATGTTCATTGCTGCCGAGCGGGCATCAGCCAGCGTGTCGGTCAGGTTCATCGGGGCACTTCCGCATCCGGCCACGAAAACGCCTTCGACGTTCGTGTTGTTGTTGCGATAGTGTGGGTCTTGGGATTTGATGAAGCCATTGGGTGCCAAGTTCAGCCCCAGCGTTTCTGCCATCTGGCGACTGCCTTCCGAGGATTCCATGCCGACTAACAGGATCATCATGTCGAGTGTCATGCGCAACGGTTTCCCGACAAGCGTGTCTTCCACCTTGATTTGTAATTGCTTGTTGATATTTTCGGCGGCCTCGGACAATCTGCCTCGCACGAATTTGATATTGTATTTTTCCTGAGCCTCCCGGTACATCTCCTCGTAGCCTGGTCCGAACATACGCATATCCATGTAGAAACAAAAGATTTCCGTGTCGGGTAACAATTCCCGAAGTTCTATGGCTTGTTTTACCCCGGTGATACAGCAGAGTTTGGAGCAATGGTAATTGCATACTTTTTCGTCACGGGAGCCCACGCAATGGATGATCCCGATACGTTTGGGGGTATTCCCGTTTGCCATCCTGATTGAATGGTTGTAGAACATGTTTTCCAGTTCCACGGAAGTAATCACGTTTTCATATATTCCGTAGCCGTACTCTTCCTTGCGGCGGGCATCGAAAATTTTGAATCCCGTGGAAACTAATAGGGAGTCACCTTCAAGTAAGCTACCGTCACTGAGAGGTACGAGAAATTTGCCTTCCTTGTTCTTCTCAATCTTCCGGGGTTCCATGCCCAAGTGCAACCGAATTTTCGGGTGATTCAGGTTTTGTTTTAATATGTCGTTCAGGTCCTTGGCTGATTTCCGGTCAGGAAATAGTTGATACCAATTGTTCAAGTTACCGCCGGTTTCGTTGTTCTTTTCGACTAATTCCACGTCGATGCCTTGATTTGCCAGTTGATGTGCGGCTTCGCAGCCTGCCGGACCTCCTCCGATGATGATGACTTTTGCCATATATTAATTGAAAATTGAAAATTGAAAGTTGAAAATGAATGGCTTCATGGTTCTTTTTTCAATTTTGTGGTTTAACATTATAATTTTGCGATTCTCAAGTACGTGGGACATTTCGGTGCCCCGATGTCTTCTCCCCGGATGTTTTTGAATTTGGCTTCCGGATCATACGGGATGCCCATTTTATCCAGCAAGGGTTCCACGGAAACTTGGTGCATCTGTATCCCGATTTCCCAAGGATTATACCCCAAGACGAGCGCCGTGAGTTCCTCGTAAGTCAGCACGGGAATACCGTATCCGTCCTGTCCGTAGGTGGTGCCTTCCATCTCGCTGATCGTGTATTGCCATTTATCCATGAACATGGCACATCCTGGGCAGTTGGCCACGATAAAGTCTGGTTCGTAAGGTTGCATGGATTCAAATTTCTTTTTCGAGTTAGCCACGGAATATCCCCGGTTGGCCATCACGAGGTATTGACGGAAACCGAAACCGCAACAATGTCTTCTTTCCGGATAATCAATCACATCGCCGCCCCAGGCATAAATCATACCGGATAATACGGCCGGAAATTCGGCTCCACCAATTCCTTTCGTGGGGAACATTTTCGAGTAATGACACCCGATGTGTTCCACTCCCCGGAGAGGTCTTCCCGTGTGAACGTCTACCAGCTTGTATTTTGCCTGGGCAGCGATCTCGTTTCTGAACTTATAGATTATGTCTGACGTGTGAGCAAGATTTTTAGGCTTTTTAAATTCCCGTTTGGTGGCTTTCCAAAGGTATTCCCTGATTTTTTCTTCCACTTCCGGGTGATGGTGCCAGGTTTCCAGAATCTCGGTATAAATACCGAAAGACGTGATGCAGGAGGGAGTCATGTTTTCGTACCCGGCTTCTGTCATAAGGGCAAAATGGCGGGCGACAACCGTCATGATCGTTTCTACCGGAACTATATCGGAGTGATATCCGATCCCGGTGCAAGTCGTGTGTCGCGGGTCATCAATAACATCTTTTCCCAGTTTATTTTTCATGATATCCAAGTAAGCCCATTCCGATCCCGGGAAGAAAGTTTGGCGGATACAACTTCTCGCGTAAAAATAGTGATCATCAGCAATTTCTTTCTGATAATCTTTCCATATCTGTTGTTTACCCTCTAAATTCATTTTTCAATTTTAGATTTTCAATTTTAGATTTCCCATCACATCCCCATTCTAAATTCTAAACTTTAAATTTTAAATTTTTCTTACTGGTGTCTTCCGCTGTTCTCCATGTAGATTTTTAGGAAATAAGCCTCTTCCAGATCAACTTTTTCCTCGTTGGCCACTTGTTGGGAGCAACTGTCAATTTTTTCCATAAATTCGGTTCCTCCGGTCACATCGAAGATTTTTCGTAATTCGTTCATACTTTCCGAATCCACTTCCCGCAACGCTCCGGCTCCCGGTTTGCGGTAGTTCGAGTGCATGCGTTCGTACACATCATCCAGATGCTCGTATATCCATTCCCACACGGGGCCTTGCTCTGGGTGCATTTCCGGTTTCACTAGGTCGGGGGTAACGCAATATCCTCTTCTAAGGATAGATTCCCCGATCACGTGTTTGAGCGCGTATTGCTGACGTCCTTTTTCCGAATAGACAAAGTATCCCAGTTCCTGCGATATTTTTCTTAATGCCATGATCACGAGGCCCGGCGTGTTGCAGCGTGGACAACGGGTTTTACAAGACATACATTCCCCGCAATACCAGATCGTGTCACTCTTCAACAACTCTTCGATCTCTTCTTCATTTCCCCGTTGCACGGTTTCCACGATCACCCGCGGGTCATAGTTATAGAATTCGGCTGCCGGACAAATTGCCGTGCATACTCCGCAGTTCATACAGCTATTTAGGCCTTCAATGAAATGAATATCTTTTTGTAACTTCTTTAAAATCTCTGACATAATTAACTCTATATGGAAAAATTATTCGTCATAATTCTTTTGCATACAAAAGTATATCTTAATACTTTGCAACTAAAGGAGAGAAATGCGTAAAGTGTAGGGTATTTATACCACCCGGTTTTCAAAATAATCGCATGATTTGATAACAAAAAGAAAAAATATCCGTATTTGATTTTAACAAATAAAAAATCGTATATTTGTTGCACATAATCGGTCATTTCTTTCGAGATAATAAGGTTATGTGCATGAGGAAGGGTGTCATTTCTTCCCAAAAGACAGCTTTTACGTGCTGTACCTGTTTAAGGATGGGACGTGGAGCGCATGGACAAAATGTTAGGCCTGTTTCAACAGGTTAGTGCGCGAAGCGTATCCAAATCATTCGTGATAGCTATTATTATAAACCCATCGCGAGGATTCAGATTTCACAAATTATATATATGTCAGAGGGTACGAGAGTATTGCATTGGTATGCGGCGTACACTAGAATCAATCAGGAATTAACGGTTAAAAAAAGGCTGGATGGCTTGAAGATAGAGAATTATCTGGCCATGCGTGAGGAGGTGCGTGAAACTTCTTCCGGGAGGAAAAACATGCGAGTAATCTTGATCCCTCATTTGATTTTTATACGGACGGATCAAATAACAGCTTTCTCGTTACTGAATGAACATGGTTTGAATGTCGTTTACCTGAAAGATTTAGAAACTCGTCATTTGCTGATAGTTCCCGATAAGCAAATGCGTGATTTCATGTTCTTGCTTGACTTTTCAGATTCCACCGTGGAGGTGATTAATGAAGAGTTAAAGCGGGGAGATCGAGTTCGAGTAATTAAAGGTCCATTGATCGGGCTTGAGGGAGAATTGCTTCGTATAAAGGGGCATAAACGCGTAATAGTACGTCTGGAAGGGGTTGTTTCTGTGGCAACGTCTTACATTCCGGGATCATTCCTAGAAAAAATTAATTAGAGATAGTGGCGATGAATCTTAATGATTTGTACAAGAAAGTATCGGCCATCCCGATCGGGGATTTTCCCCCGTCCGCGTTGTCCGGTTTACTACACGGGTATATCTCAGTTTATTCTATCGTGCGAGTAAACCCGTGGTTGGAAGAAGTGTATGGTAGCCAGTGGAATATCCATGAACGGATACGGGAAATAGCGGGAGAATTAGCCGATTTGATAAAAGATCCATCTGTGACATTGGAAGATCGGGTGGGATATGTAGCCGATCTGATGGAAGCCTATTTGACCTATTCCGATATGGATTTTTTGGACATCGCGTTGGATGCGGCTTACGAGATTATATCCCCAAAGGGGGATGGAGAGATCGTGTTGTCTTGTCGGGTTCCGGAGATGTGTAGGTTGCTGTGTAGTTGTTATTATTTCACGGGGGAGGAGAGGTGCATGGGATTGGCAAAGGAGATCGTGATGGGGTTGGAGTATCGTGCTGAGTTGAAGCTTGATGATTTGGAGAAAAAGAATGTATGGAGGTGGTATCGGGCTGTGGAATTTTATGAGAATACAATTGGAGGTAAAGGGAAGAATAACCGCTTAGGATGTATAAATTTTTTGGGGGACAACCTTTTAGCGGGAGTAACAACAAAAGAGCAAAATATGAATGTCATTTCCTTGTGCTTTGATTGGTTAGCAACGAAAGAATATATTAATTTAAAATAATTTATGAAAGCTTGTTTTATGGGGCTAGGCTATATCGGTCTGCCGACTGCCATTATTGCCGCGAAACACGGGATAGAAGTTACCGGGGTTGATATAAACCCGAGCGTGGTAGAATTGACAAACCGGGGGAAATTGCATATCGTGGAGCCGGGAATGGAAGAGTACTTGCAAGAGGTGGTAAAAAATGGACAATTGAAGGCTTCCCTGAAGCCGGAGGTTTGCGAGGCTTATTTCATGGTTGTCCCGACCCCTTTTAAAGGGAATCACGAACCCGATATTTCTTACGTGGAAGCGGCCACCCGTTCCGTGTTGCCCTTGTTGAAAGCGGGAGACCTGTACGTGATAGAATCCACCTCGCCGATTGGAACAACGGAGAAAATGCGGGATTTGATTTACGGAGAACGTCCGGAATTGAGAGATAAAATATATATCGCTTATTGCCCGGAACGCGTGTTACCGGGAAACGTGATCTATGAGCTCGTGCATAATGACCGGGTGATCGGGGGGATGGATGAAAAGTCGACGGACAAGGCCATCGAGTTCTACTCCCGATTTGTTCAAGGGACGTTACACCGGACGCACGCACGCACGGCAGAAATGTGTAAATTGACGGAAAACTCTTCGAGAGACGTGCAGATCGCGTTCGCGAACGAGCTATCCTTGATTTGTGACAAGGCGGGGATTAACGTGTGGGAATTGATTAGCCTGGCCAATAAACATCCCCGGGTGAATATCCTTCAACCCGGTTGTGGCGTGGGAGGTCACTGTATAGCGGTTGATCCCTATTTTATCACGGCGGATTTTCCGATGGAGTCCAAGATCATCGCTGACGCCCGGGAGATCAACAATTACAAGGCGTTCTGGTGCGCGGAGAAAGTGCAGAACGAGATGTTGAAATTTGAATTACAACATCATCGCAAGCCCGTGATCGCCATGATGGGACTGGCCTTTAAACCGAATATCGATGATTTGCGGGAGTCCCCGGCAAAGTATATCACGACCAAGGTCATGCAATCTTGTGGCAACGCGGATATTCTTGTCGTCGAGCCTAACGTGCAAGAACATAAAGTGTTTAAATTAACGGGTTACCGGGAAGCTTACGAGCGGGCGGATATCGTGGTGATGCTGGTGGCTCATGATGAATTCAAGACCTTGCCGTGGACGGACCGGAAGGTGATCCTTGATTTTTGTGGTATTTACAAGAAATAAATTGTTTTGATGAAAAAAGTAATGCTAGTTTTTGGAACCCGTCCGGAAGCGATAAAAATGGCTCCCCTGGTGAAGGAGTTTCAAAAGTACCCCGAACAATTCCAGACCATCGTTTGTGTGACCGGGCAGCACCGGGAGATGCTGGATCAAGTGCTTCGTATATTCGATATCGAGCCCGATTACGACTTGAATATCATGAAGCAAGGGCAGGACCTGTACGACGTGACCACGCGGGTTTTAACCGGAACGCGTGACGTGTTGAAGGAGGTGAAACCCGATCTGGTTCTGGTACATGGCGATACAACGACTTCAATGGCAGCAGCCCTGGCGGCCTTTTACCAGCAAATCCCGGTAGGACACGTGGAGGCCGGTTTGCGAACGCGTAATATTTACAGTCCCTGGCCTGAAGAGATGAATCGTCAGGTAACGGGGCGTATCGCGACGTATCATTTCGCCCCGACACCTTTAAGTCGTCAAAATTTGCTGGATGAGGGCGTGCGTGATGAAAAGATTATTGTAACGGGCAACACGGTTATCGATGCCCTTTACATGGTGGTTGACCGGATAAAGAACGATAAAACGTTGGATTTTGCCCTGAACCGTTCCCTGGTAAAGGCGGGGTATGACGTGGGGCGTTTGGATGGCGGCAAGAAACTGGTGTTGATAACCGGGCATAGGCGGGAAAATTTCGGGGATGGATTCATTAACATGTGTCAAGCGATAAAGACCTTGTCCGGGAAATACCCGGGGGTGGATTTCGTTTACCCGATGCACTTGAACCCGAACGTGCGAAAGCCTATACACGAGGTGTTCGGTGAAGATTTGTCGGGGTTGAAAAATATGTTTTTCATCGAGCCGTTGGAATACCTGTCTTTTGTTTACCTGATGGAGAAGTCTACGATCGTGTTAACTGATAGCGGTGGAATACAAGAAGAAGCCCCGGGATTGGGGAAACCTGTATTGGTGATGCGTGACACGACGGAGCGTCCGGAAGCATTGGGGGCAGGGACGGTGAAATTGGTGGGTACGGATTTTGACAGGATTGTGGGGGAGGTTTCTCGTTTGTTAGATGATCCAGATTACTATGGGATGATGAGTGAAGCGGTGAATCCTTATGGGAATGGGAAGGCGTGTGGGAGGATTTTAAATTATCTGAGATAAAATATTGAATATTCAATTATTATCCCTATTTTTGAAATAATATTTAATAAATAATCCATGAATAATGTTCAAATGGTAAATATAGAGGATTTCACCAAATATATAGGGTTATCTTTGCATTCTAAAGGATTTTCCGTAAGTCCGCTTAAATTGCAAAAGCTTCTATATTATACACAAGCATGGCACATGGTGTTCTTTGGAAGAGAAAACACATTATTTGTTAATGTCCCTCAAGCATGGGTGAATGGTCCTGTTTATCCAGTGATTTATGATGCGTATAAGGACAAAGTGTCTGGCATGTGTGAACATTTGAATATATCTGATTTTGAAGAGAAGGATGTTTGTGTCGGTTTTAAAGTTGCATCTGAGAAATTGGGTTTGACGGAACAACAAATTAATTTGATAGAATCCGTTATAAACTTGTATGGTTCAAAAACTCAGAATCAATTAATTCTTTTTACTCATTCTGAGCAACCTTGGGCAGAAAAACGGGAAGGATTTCGGCCTTATGAGAAATCTACGATTGAACTTTCTTTGGATACGATGTATTCGTATTACAAAGAGAGGCATGACAGAAATCGTAAACAGAAAAATGATGGGAATTGATCTTTCAGAGGAGGATTTGTACGATAATTAGATTATAAAATATCTAATGAAGATTTATGTATTTCTCAGAATGTACCTATTGTCGTGAGTTATGATTTGGTCGATCTTGATAAGACTCCATATCATTTTTTGCAAGAATTTACCCTTCGGGACACGCAGTCGTATTTTCGTTTGATGCAAAATATATCTGTTTCTACTATAAATGACTTTTTGGATAATAGAGAAAGAAAATTGCATTTTTTCCGTACAGATATTAGGGGAAATTTGAAAAAGGAGTTATCTAAGATATCGCCTAAAGCGATTGAGGTAAATCCATTAATTTTTCATTTTGCGCTTTACACGGATGAGAAAGTTGTTGCGAACAGAAATAAAAATACTCGTGCCCCGAGAATCTATTTTATGTTAGGAAAAAATGGTGTGATTTATATTCTGTTTTTTGATCCTTATCATGAGATTAATCCGATACAGGGAATCAATCACAAATGACGTTAATATAATTTAGCTGAATGGTTGGTTTGACTTGTTGTGGTATAATGTAAGGTCATCTAGTACTTCAGTAGTGATGACGGGGGAAAACGTTATTTTTCTACTGCATCGTGATCACGTTGTTGATGAGAAAATATTTGCTTGGTTTTCTTGGGGGACTTCTCCGAGGATTTTTTTAACATTGGTCTTATATGATGAAGTTTTCTTCAGAAATAATAAAAATTTAATGAATAGACGAAAAGTAATAGATTGTTTACCTTCTTTTCTTCGCAAACTATATGATAGGATACTCTTGTCTGATATAGGAAGTCGTATGGCTCGTGGTGCTTTTTGGACTTTTTGTGGCACTGTCTTGGGAAAATTCTTTGTATTAATAGCAGGTATTGTAGTTGCTAATATTTTAGGTAAGGAACAATATGGAGAATTAGGTTTAGTTCGTTCTACTATTAATATGTTTGTCATATTTGGTGCGGCGGGTTTGGGGATTACGGCAACGAAATATATTGCAGAATTTAGGAATACTGATAAGAAAAAGGTTGCTTCAATATACATACTTACCAATGGTTTTGCTTTAGTAACTGGATTCTTGGCTATGTTGGGAGTATTATTAGCTGCTCCATATTTGGCAAATAAAACATTAAATGCTCCTCATTTAGTAGAGGAGATTCGTTTTGGAGCGGTATTACTATTTATTTCAGTAGTAAATAGTGCACAATTAGGAACATTATCTGGATTTGAAGATTTTCGTTCGTCTGCTCTTACTACTTTTTTTTCGTCCATGGCAGAATTTATTTTTATGATAGTTGGAGCATATTTTTACGGCGTTATGGGGGCTTTGTTGGGATATGGAGTAGGATATGTTGTGGTGACGGCATTATATTTTGTTTTTATTCGAAGAAATATGCTTCATTATGGAATATGTATGGATTACAGAGCAGTTCGAGCAAAGGATATTACTGTATTATATAATTTTAGTATTCCCGCTGCTTTTTCTTCATTATTAGTTGGTCCTGTATTTTGGATTGTGCGTACAATGCTAGCAAATACTTCAGATGGTTATGGTGAGTTAGGAATATACGAGGCTGCAGATCAATGGAAAGTAGTAATTTTGTTTGTACCATCTGCTATTAGTGGAATATTATTACCTATATTGACTAATACATTGAGTGAGGGTAATAATAAATCGTATTGGAAAGTATTGAAATACAATATTTACTTGAATGCTGGCTTAACTTTTGTTTTGGCATTGATTGTTTCGTTGTGTGCCTCATTTATTATGCAAATGTATGGCGAAGGATTTGACGATGTTTGGACGTTAATAATTATTTCTTTTTCTACGATATTTACATCAGTAGCTTCTGTTGTAGGAATTGTTATTGCAAGTTACGGAAAGATGTGGATAGGATTTGGATTTAATTTGTTGTGGGCGGTGTTATTTATTTTATTTGCGGATATATTGTTGTCTTATGGATTTGGTGCAATAGGAGTTGCATGGGCTTTGTTATTTGCATATATGTTACATTGTGCATTTATGATAGTATATTTATTAATTAAAATGAAATATGATTCCTAAAGTTATTCATTATTGTTGGTTTGGTAAAGGTAAAATGCCTGACTTGGCATTAAAGTGTTTAGAGTCTTGGAAAAAGTATTGTCCAGATTATGTTATCAAAGAATGGAATGAAGATAATTTTGACTTGGATTTATATCCATATGCAAGAGAAGCATATGATAACAGAAAGTTTGCTTTTGTAACAGACGTGGTACGTTTGTATGCGTTATATCATGAAGGTGGAATTTATATGGATACAGATGTTGAATTAGTTAATTCCATTGATAAGTTTTTGCATCATACAGCATTTTCTGGATTTGAAAGTGAAAAAAATGTTCCTACTGGGATAATGGCTAGTGTAAAAGGTGGAACTTGGGTACAAGAAAATTTAGATGTTTATACCAATCGGAAATTTGTAAATTCTGATGGAACATTAGACTTAACAACGAATGTGTATTTAATTACAAATTACATGTTAATTCATGGTTTAATTCCTAATAATACTTATCAAGATTTTCCTAATCTTATAACAATATATCCGAAAGAATTTTTTTGTCCTAAATCTACTCGAGGAGAAAAGGAGTATTTTACAAAGAATACATGTGCTATACATCATTTTGCTGGGAGTTGGTTAAGTCATTCGGAACAGCGTAAGCGTAGGATTAAAAAGTTGATACCCGTGCAGATACTTAAGTGTTTACATATATTATCCCGTAGATAAGCTATCTGTATATGAGAATCTTTTTATTTATTAGTATATTATTAATTTCAGGATTAGCATTTTATACTAACACTATAGATATAATCTTTCCGTGGGGATTCTTTTTATTTATTTTAAGAGTAGTTTATCGTAATCAATTAGATTATAGAAAAGTAGCATTTGTATCTTATTTGTATCTTTCGATAATGGGAGTGTTAGCATATGTGTCATATATTTTATTTGCTAGTTTGAGTTTTGCCCCATTTGTAGATGATGGATATTATTATTATAACATTCAGACGATTTGGAGTGGAAATATTAATAACGATATTAATTATACTCTGTATGAATTTGTTGTAGCTATTGTTTATGCACCATTATTACTTGTTTTTAAAAATATAGAACATTATATGTTATTACCTTTTAATTGGTTTTTAGGAACTATTTTTGTAACAGAATCTATTCGATTTGCTTGGAAAATTGTTCCTATTAAAAATTCAAAAAAGGTATTTTGTTCTTTTTTTATACTATTGAATTATTCGTGTGTTGATGCTTTTGTTCATCTGTATAGGGATTCGTTGATGTTAATATTTTATGTGATTTCATTATCTTTTATTTTGAAAAAGCAATATGTCAAAGGTATCATGGCTTCGTTATTAACCTCACTTGTGAGAGGTGCGAATGGAATGTTGGCATTATTATATTTATTGTTTAATATGATTCCATTTTTTTTTTCAAATAGAAGACGTATGATAATATTAGTTTGTGGAACGTTACTATTGTTTCCATATGTAATTAATAGAATTGATTATAATAAATTGGGACGAATATCTAGTAATGATCAATCTTCAGTTACAATTAAAAGTAGAATAGAGAATATGAAAAATGGAGAAGGGGCTGGTGGTGTTTTAAATTTATTGAGAAGTTCAAATCCTGTTATGAATTTTGTAGCATTGCCTGTGTATATGATATCTCCATTGAAAGTTCGTAATGCTATTAATATTTCCGAATATAAAACTTATAATCAGAATGTAAAAACAATTTTTAGATTGAAAATAGAGAGTTTATGGGAATTTATACATGTTATTTTTTATTCGTGTTTTTCTGTAAGTTTATTTTGTGGCATTTATTATTGGTTAAAAAATTCCGATAAGAACACTTTGATGCTATTTTTTTTATTTTTCATTTCATTAGCTTTGATTACATTTATTTCGATGCAAACAAGACATAAGATTATTTTCATTATGTTTTTTCCTGTGTTGTATAATTATTTTTATAAATATAAAAGTTTGCGATCTGTTTTTTTGTCGAAAATAATGTCATATGTGTTTATTGTATTATTGTTGGTTTATAATATATTAATGTGAGGTAAAAGAATGAACAAGAAATTTTATTGATTTATGATGTGAGGATATTTTTTATAATTTAATATTTGTTTTTTTAGTACGTCTTTAAATTTGAATATAATGATAAATAGATTGTTGTCATTGTTGTATTTGTTGTTTTGTAAAGTATTATTTTGTATTAATCATAGGTGGTATATGAAAATGTATATACCATATCTTAAATGGAGGGGAACACGTATACATGGAACTCCAAGATATATAGGAGTACATGTTAAGTTTGACAATTATCATTTGATTGAAATTGGTAACAATACTACAATTTCTGATGATTGTCATTTATTGACACATGATTATAGTATTACTAATGTAATGCGTGCTATTGGTATAGAATTTTCTAAAGATATTGCTTTGGTTAGGGATATTAGAATTGGAAACAATGTTTTTATAGGAAAGAAGTCTATAATTATGCCAAATGCAAGAATAGGTAATAATTGCATAATTGGAGCAGGATCTGTAATAAGAGGTATTGTGCCAGATAATACTGTTTTTGGGGGAAATCCGGCACAGTGTTTTAGTTCTGTTGAAGAGCTTGCAAAAAAATGGATGATATATATTGAAAATAATCAAATTCGAAAAGACTAATGTATGTATTAATTAATACTTCAAACCTTAAAGTTGGAGGAGGTATACAAGTTGCAGATTCATTAATTCATTGTCTTTTTATGTATAGACAGCATAATTTTGTAATAGTCTTATCTCCTGCTTTGTCGTATTTGGATGTAATTATTGATGGTTTTGATAATTGCACATCAGTAATTTATTCTATTCAACAAAATATACAGGGAGTTTTCTGGGGAAAAAATATTTTTTTGGATAATGTCGTGGAAAAATATAATGTTGATGTTGTATTTACTGTTTTTGGACCATCGTTGTGGAGACCGAAAGTAAAACATATTTGTGGCTTTGCTCGACCACAATTAATATATTCAAATTCTCCTTTCTTTCAAAAGATGAATTGGGTTAAAAGAATATATTCCAAAATACGAGAAAATATGAAATTATATAATTTCAAAATCACATCAGATTGGTTAATAACAGAAAGTAATGATGTGAGAGACAAACTTTCATTGTTATTAAAGAATAAGCAAATTTATACGGTTACTAATTATTATAATCAAATTTTTGATTGTAAGGAAAAGTGGAAAGATTTCAATATTAAAAAATTTGATGGAATTACATTATTAACAATATCAGCTAATCATCCACATAAAAACCTTCAGATTATACCAAAGGTTTTAGATTATATAGATGAATATAATATACCTCTTAATTTACGATTTGTTGTTACATTGTCTTGTAATGAAATGCAACTTAAAGAAAAATATAAAGATCGAATTTTGTTGATAGGGAAAGTTGATATAAATACTTGTCCTTCATTATATGATAAAGCTGATATTATGTTTTTGCCAACGTTGTTAGAGTGTTTTTCTGCATCGTATCCAGAAGCAATGAAAATGGGGAAACCCATTTTAACGAGTGATTTGTCCTTTGCACATTCATTGTGTGGGGATGCTGCTCTGTATTTTGATCCTTTATCTCCACAATCGATAGTTGAAGCGATACAAAGAATAAATGTTGATAAAATTTTAGTAAGTGTTCTTATAGAAAATGGTCGAAAACAATTACATGTTTATGATAATGCAGAACAAAGATGTGATAAGATTATTAAGTTGTTGGAGAAAATTTATTGCAATAAATAATGAAACAAATTATACAAGACCTTAAGTCAGGAGCAACAATTTTGGAGGAAGTTCCGGTTCCGCAGGTAAAGGCGGGGTACGTCTTGATTCAAACAACTCGAACCTTGGTTTCGTTGGGAACGGAGCGGATGTTGGTGGAATTTGGGAAGGCGAATTTGATTGATAAGGCACGGCAGCAACCGGATAAGGTGAAACAGGTGTTGGATAAGATCAAGACGGATGGATTGCAACCAACCTTGGAAGCTGTGTTTAATAAACTGGGACAACCGCTTCCATTAGGATATTGTAACGTGGGGAAAGTGATGGCTGTGGGAAGAGGGGTGACGGAATTTGTGGTGGGAGATCGGGTGGCTTCCAATGGAAATCATGCGGAGTATGTTTGTATCCCCAAGAATTTGGTAGCTAAGATACCGGAGAATGTGACGGATGAAGAGGCTACGTTTACGGTGATTGGTTCTATCGGTTTGCAAGGGATTCGTTTGTTGAATCCTCAACTGGGGGAATGCGTTGTGGTGGTTGGATTGGGATTGATCGGATTGGTTGCGGCAGAGTTACTCAAGGCAAATGGTTGTAAGGTGATCGGGGTGGATTTCGATCAACAGAAGGTGGATATTGCAAAAAATAAAGGTATATATGCGATTAACCCTAAAAATGGGATTGATCCGGTGAAATATGTAGAAGAGGTAACCGGAGGCGTTGGTGCGGATGGAGTACTTATTACGGCTTCAGCTAAGGGGGATGAGGTAATTCATCAAGCATGCTTGATGTCTCGCAAGAGAGGTCGAGTGGTGTTGGTGGGGGTGATCGGGTTAAATATGAGAAGAGATGATTTTTATAAGAAAGAATTATCTTTTCAAGTATCCTGTTCATACGGTGCTGGAAGATATGATGAAGAGTATGAAAATAAAGGCCATGATTACCCGTTAGCCTACGTGCGATGGACGGAAAAGAGAAATTTTGAAACGATACTTAGTGCAATATCATCCAAGATGTTGGATGTACAACCGCTGATCACGGAAGAGGTGGAACTGGTCAATTACGCGGAAATCTATGGAGATATGCGTAAACATGGATCGATAGCTTCGATCTTAAAATTTCCGGTTGATTCAACGATAGAGAGAGTTGTTCCCGTTGGAGAGAATCGTACGATGGTAGGAAGTGGTAAATTAGGAATTATTGGTGCTGGGAATTTTGCCTCTGCAACAATTATCCCTGCTTTGAAAAAAGTAAATGCTCCCATAAAATACATTGCCAGTGCACAAGGATTGACGGCGAAAGTTTTAGCCAAGAAAGCCCAAGCAGAGAATGCGACTTCTGATTATCGTGTTATGTTGGACGATCCGGAAATCAATATGGTAATTATTACAACAAGGCATAATTTGCATGCTTCGATGGTGATGGAAGCTTTGGAGGCGGGTAAGAGTGTTTTTGTTGAAAAACCGCTTTGTTTGAACGAGGAGGAATTACAAAATATAGAAAATGCGTACATGAAGGTAAGCGACAAAATAACGCTGACTGTTGGTTTCAATCGTCGTTTTTCTCCGTTTGCTGTAAAAATGAAAGCATTGGTCGGTGGTGGACCCAAAAATATCGTGGCGACAATGAATGCCGGATATATTCCACCGGAAGCGTGGGTGCAGGACATGGAAGTGGGAGGAGGACGTGTCATAGGTGAAGCTTGTCATTTTATTGATTTGTGTTCTTTCCTTGCAGATAGTAAGGTTGTAGCCGTATGTATGAATGCCTTGGGTGAGAATCCACAAGAGAACACGGATAATGTTTCGATTTTGTTGAAATATGAAAATGGAACGAATGCCGTGATTAATTATTTCGCTAATGGGTCGAAATCTTACGTGAAAGAGCGGGTTGAGGTTTTCTCGCAAGAAAAGGTGTTGGTGTTGGATAATTGGAGGAAACTGGAAGGGTTTGGCGTGAAAGGATTTTCAAAAATGACGGGGACGATGGATAAAGGACATAAACGTCAATTTGCTTTATTGAATGAGCGGCTGCAGAAAGGAGGAGAGGCGCTAATTCCATTTGAAAGTATTGTAAATACAACTCGTGCTTCTTTTGCTTGTATCGAAAGTTTGAAGAAAAAGGCTTGGGTTGAAGTTAGATAATTTTGTCGAATTGTTCTTTGAAATAAATGTCAATTTTCAGCAAGGTGGATGTGCTATGGAATACGGTTAAATACTTGAAACCGATTCAATGGCGTTATCGTGCTAAGTTGTGGTGTCAACGATTCTTTCCACAATGTTTGCAAGCATTAGATACGACTCCTGGTAGGCAGATTTTGAATTTTGTTCCGTCAATCCCGAATGAAATCACCTATTTAGGTGACAATGCTTTTCAGTTCCTAAACTTGCAAAAATCTTTTGGAAAGCAAGTGAATTGGGAATTTGTTGAATATGGAAGATTGTGGGGATATAATTTGAATTATTTTGAGTTCTTGAATCAAAAAGGTATGAACGTAGAGGATGGGAGAAAATTGATTCGAGATTTCATGCAACATCTTCCGAAAGCCAGCATGGGAATGGAACCTTATCCATTGTCATTAAGGTCTATAAATTGGATTCGTTTTTTGTCGTGTAATAGTATAAACGATGTTGATATTGATGCTGTTTTATACGCTCAATTGAAGTTGTTAATCCATAAACTTGAATATCATTTGTTGGGAAACCATTTATTGGAAAATGGTTTTGCTTTGTTATTCGGAGCCTATTATTTTAATGATCATGCTTTCTATAAGAAGGCAAAAACAATATTAAGACCGGAGTTACAGGAACAAGTGTTGGGTGATGGAGGGCATTTTGAGAGGAGTCCAATGTATCATTGTATCATGTTGTATCGGGTATTGGATTGCTATAATTTGGTACATAATAGTGCTTTGTTCGGGAACGAATTGGAAGATATTCTGAAAGAGAAGGCAGAAGCTATGTTGGGGTGGTTGGAAGAAGTTGTTTATAGTGATGGGCGAATTCCACTGTTGAATGATGCAGCTGTGGGAGTAGCTCCAGTCGCCAAGGATTTAATTGAATATGCTCAACGATTGGGGATCTTTTGTGATAAAAAAGTGAGATTAAAAGAGTCTGGGTATCGGAAGATTCGATGGGAGAAGTTCGAATTATTTATTGATGTCGGGGAAGTCGGACCGGATTATCAGCCGGGGCATGCGCATGCGGATACATTTAGTTTTGAATTATATATCAATGGACGACCTGTCATTGTTGATACCGGAACCTCCACGTACGTGGTAAATAATACTCGTTTTTATGAAAGAAGTACAGCAGCTCACAATACCGTGGTTGTGTGCGGACAAAATTCCAGTCAGGTTTGGGCGGCACATCGAGTGGCTCGACGGGCAAGGGTTCAAGTCTTTTGTGATGAAGAAGAACGTATTGTTGCCGTGCATGATGGTTATAAACGTTTGGGGTGTTTGCATACCCGCAAAGTGGAAAAGGTGGGGAAATATATCCGAATTACTGATGAAGTTGATCGTGAAGGGACGGCTTATTTGCATTTCATGCCTAAAGAGAATGTCGTTTTAGATGGAAATCGGCTTCTCGGATCGGATTATTGTATAGAGTTCGATGGGGCACGTGAGATTGAACCGTTTACGTCTATGTACTCCCCTGAATTTAATAAAAGAGAAGAACGACGGAGTTTTCGAATTTCTTTTGACAGGAGGCTAGAGACTATTATACAATGAAAATTTTATTCTTGACTTTTTATTTTGAACCGGACCTTTGTGCCGGGTCATTTCGTAATACGCCGCTATTTCGGGAGTTATTACAACAGATGGATGAAAAAGATTGGATTCATGTGATTACGACGCAGCCGAATCGTTATCACTCTTTTCATGTTGAGGGGCAAGCAAGGGAAATAAGTGATAATTATAGGATAGATCGGATTCGTGTACCGGAGCATAAGAGTGGTTTTATCGATCAAGTTCGTTCTTTTCGGGTGTTTTATAACGAGGCTCTGCGCTTGGCGGGTAAAGAGCGTTATGATTTGGTATATGCTTCTTCTTCAAGATTGTTCACTGCTTTTTTAGGCAGAAGAATCGCGGGAAAACAGAGAATTCCTTTGTATTTGGATATACGTGATATTTTTGTTGATACGATAAAGGATGTATTCAAAAAGAGGAAGATGATCCGCATTCCGGCCGGGATCTGTTTTGGATGGATTGAACGGTATACATTTGCGGGGGCAAAGCATATTAATTTGGTGTCGGAAGGATTTAAAACATATTTTGAAAAATATAGAAAGTCTGTTTATTCCTATTTTACGAATGGGATTGATGATATTTTTCTTGATGTTCCGAAGTCTACCCGGCAAGTTTCAGGGGTGAAGATAATTACTTATGCCGGAAATATTGGAAGTGGACAGGGATTGGAAAAAGTGATTCCCATGGCGGCGCAGAAATTGGGAGATCGCTATTTTTTTCGGATTATCGGGGATGGGGGGATGAAAGCGTTGTTGAAGGACAAGCTTGAAGAATTGGGGGTTCATAATGTGGAATTATTGAATCCGGTGTCAAGAGAAAAGTTGATAGGGTATTATAATGATTCTGATTTCTTACTTTTACATTTGAATGACTTGGAGGCATTTAAGAAAGTGCTTCCGTCGAAATTGTTTGAATATGCGGCATTTGATAAACCTATTGTAGCGGGGGTTGGCGGTTATGCCAGCCAATTTATTCAGGAGAATTTAAGCAATTATATATTGTTTGCACCTACCGATGTTGAGAGTATGGTAGAACAAATATTGAAATTTGATGGCGGGGGAGAAAAGCAGGGTGATTTTGTTAAAAGGTTTGCCCGAAAAAATATAATGAAAGAAATGGCACGCTCTATTCTTGAGTGTCGTTAGTTTTATTTGGTGTATATTTATGAATATTCTTATTACAGGAATCCACGGTTTCGTGGGTTCTAATCTTGTGTTGTCTTTGAAAGATCGGCATGTTCTTTATGGGTTGGATATTGTTATCCCGGAAAAAGAGGGGGTGGTGAGGACATATTCGTGGGAAGAGCTGGAAGAAGTGGAAGGGATTGATGCGATTGTACATTTAGCAGGGAAAGCACATGATACGAAAAATGAGACCTTGGCGGAGACGTATTTTACGATAAACACGGGATTGACGCGGAAGGTTTTTGATTATTTCTTGAAATCTTCGGCGAAGAAGTTTATCTTTTTCAGTTCGGTGAAAGCGGTAGCGGATTTCGTGGTGGGGGATAAGTTGACGGAGGAGGTGATCCCGACACCGAAGGGACCTTACGGGGAGAGTAAGATTGCAGCGGAGAATTACATCCTTGAACAATTGAAAATAGGAGATGGAGAATTGAAGATGCAGGGGAAGCAGGTATATATTTTGCGGCCTTGCATGATTCATGGGCCGGGGAATAAGGGGAATTTGAATTTGTTGTATAGTGTGGTGAAGAAAGGGTTACCATGGCCGTTGGGTGATTTTGAAAACAGAAGGTCGTTTACCTCGGTGGATAACCTTTGTTACGTGGTGAACGGGTTGCTTGAAAAGGAGGTTGCGTCGGGAATTTATCACATGGCGGATGACGAGGCGTTGTCGACGAACGAGTTGATCCGGGAAATGTGTGAGGTGATGGGAAAGAAGGCACATATTTGGCGGATGAATAAAGGGTTGATGAAGGAGTGTGCGGGATTGGGAACGTTGTTACATTTACCGTTGAATTTGGAGCGGTTGAAGAAATTGACGGAGAATTACGTGGTTTCGAATGAGAAGATCAAGCGGGCTTTAGGGATTGAACGGATGCCGGTGACGGCGATGGAGGGGTTGAGGAAGACGATAAGATCGTTTACTGATTGTAAATTTTAAATTGAGTGATTATAAGTAACCGCTGGATAATTGGAGATTATTTGTTCCAAACGTTCGAGTAAGTATACTTGATGTAGAAAAAAATCTTATATTTGTAGTAATAAATACTCAATAGGATGGAAACGATGAATTTGGATTCAATGCGGGGGGATATATTCAAAGAGTTGATGACTTTGGATAAAAATAATTTGTTATATGCTTATATATTAACTTTAACAAAGAGGAAGGAAACTGTAGAGGTGACCTTGTTGGAAGAAATGTTAGATGCTAATGCCGAGTATGCTTTAAAAGCTCACGAGAGAGGAGACGTTTACACAACTGAAGACGTGAGAAATTATATAGAAGAACAGCTTGGATGGAGATAATTTGGACGAAAAAAGCAATAGAAAGTTTTAAGGAATTGCGAAATCCATTGTTAGGGAAGGAGTATGAGTCTAGTAATCTTTTAAAATATGAATTTCGGTTCTTTGTAATTAATAAACAAACTAAAGTTTTTATTTTATTCAAGGTGAGTTTGTTTATATCGTGTTGGTGTTTGATGTTCGTCAGGATATTCGAAGAATTCATGAGATGTTATCTTCTATAAAATAAGTTTCCCTGTTTCTTTAATAGATTAAAATTGGAGTTTTAGTTTCCATGTTGTATTATTTCGTGGTATTTGTGGTGCTACTTGGGGTGGAGTTGCTCTATTTTCGGGTGGCGAACTATTTTAATATTATTGATAAACCGAACGAGAGAAGTTCTCACTCGAGGATCACGTTGCGGGGAGGAGGAATTGTGTTTTACGTGGGAGCGTTGGTTTATTTCGTTATTAGTGGGTTTAGTTTTCCATGGTTTATGTTGGGGTTGACGTTGATTGCAGGGGTGAGTTTTGTGGATGATGTGCGTTCCGTGACGCAACGGGTGAGGTTGGTGGTACATTTTATGGCGATGCTATTGATGTTTTACCAGTGGGGAATGTTGGCATTGCCGTGGTGGTACGTGGTGGTGGCTTTGGTGGTTTGTACGGGGATCATTAATGCTTATAATTTCATGGATGGGATTAATGGGATCACGGAAGGGTACAGTTTGATCGTGTTGGGAGGCTTGGCATACGTGAATGAATGGGTTATTCCTTTTGTTGACGAGAGGATGATTTACACGATGATGGTAGCGGTACTGGTGTTCGGTGTGTTTAATTTTCGGCGGAAGGCGAAATGTTTTGCCGGGGATGTGGGGGCGGTGAGTATTGCTTTCGTGATTTTGTTTTTACTGGGGCGGCTGATTTTGAAGACAGGGGATTGGAGTTATATTGTATTTTTGGCGGTTTACGGGGTGGATAGTGTGCTGACAATCGTGCATCGGTTGATGTTACACGAGAATATCGGGTTACCGCATCGGAAGCACATGTACCAATTGATGGCGAATGAGTTGAAGATTTCTCACGTGGTCGTGTCTTTGTTGTATATGGTGGTACAAGCCGTGATTGTGGCGATTTATCTGGCTATGCCGGGAATGCACGATCTCTGCTTCGGGGGAAGCGTTATTGTGTTGGGTGTCGGGTACGTGTTGTTCATGAGAAAGTATTTCAAGTTACACTTGGCAAGGATGAATTAACGTGTAAAAAAGGATATATTTTGTATTTAATTGTAGTATCATTTGCTATTTTGTTGTATTTGTGGCAAAAAGTCTTGCTTTTTATCTTTTAATCTCTAACTTTGTTAGGAATAAATGTTGAACAAAGGTTAGTAGGTATTTACATCATGAAGAAAAATCATTTTATAAATTAGATATGGACAAGAGAAAAATAGTTAGAATTGTAGCCCAAAGAAATGGTATGTCACAAAGAGATGTGGCAATGGTATTCGATGAAATCTTCAGAGTGATGTTAGAAGGATTGAAAGAAGAAGGGCATGTGGGCGTGTCGGGCTTTGGATCTTTCAACGTGAAGAAATGTGCTGTTCGGCATCGATATGTGCTTTCAACCCAAAAAGTTGTTTTATATCCGGAAAGCAGAAAAGTTACTTTTAAAGTTGCTAAACAATTTAAGCTTTGGGTGGATGGAGTGATCAAAGAGTGAGAGAAAATTTGAGCTTGTTAATTGGTGAAAACTTGTATGAATGAGAAAACGTCCGGAAATTACTCCCGGACGTTTTTCTTTTATTATAAATTGCAACCTGATCTTATTTTGATTTCGGTTTGAAGATCATATCAACAACATCGGCACCCTTGAATAATTTCTGGGTAAATTTCTTCACGTCTTTCGTTGTGATCTTGTCGATAATATTATCGAAGTTTTTCGGATCGGTGATATCCACTCCGCGAAGATAATAAGTTTGAATTGCACTCATCCAATAGGCATTGTGAGGTTTGCTTTGTTCGCGATTTTTCTTCAGAATAGTAATTACCTTGTCGATTTCTTCTTGAGTCGGACCTTCTTTCATTAATTTGTCGATTTCAGCATAGATTAATGATTTCAAGTGTTCGGCCTTATCCGGATCGCAATCAAAATTCATGGTCATGCTGTAGCTTTCATACGGTTCTTTAGAAGAGCCTGCCTGAACGCTTACACCATAGGTTCCACCTTCTTTTTCACGAATGTTGGTCAAGTACCTTTGATCCAAAACTCCTCGTAAGATATTCAAGCAAATATTGTTGTGGATGCTTGTTTTCATTTCTTTGGAGAAGTTGGTGATAACGGTTGATTTCGGAGTTGTTAACTCTAATTCGATAACTTTTTCCGTTCTTCCTTTCGGTCCTCTTACTTTCCGGTCGATCCAGTTTTCTTTCCGGTTATAAGATTTTACTGATCCCAAGTATTTTTCAACGAGCGGTTTAACCGTTTCTGCATCGATATTACCTACGATGAAGAACGTAAAGTCGCTGATGTCTTTAATACGGTCACGATAAATCTCTTCGATTTGTTCGATGCTGACTTTATCTAAGAATTCTTTTCCAAATGATAATGTTCTCGGGCTATAATTGCTCATGATTCTGCTTACAGAGTCTTGCATGATCTTTTGAGGATTATTGCCTGAATTCTCGATGGCAGCATAGTTACGTTGCATCATGGTTTGATGAACTTCTTTGTCAAAACGAGGTTTCTCGAAACGTAAGTAAATCAATTGCATCAAAGTTTCGAAATCCTTCGGGGTAGATGCTCCGCCAACGGATTCAGAAAGTCCACTGATGCTAACACCGGCCTGTGCTTGTTTACCTGTCAGTAATTTTCTTAAGGTAATAGCGTCATAATCTCCCAAACCGTAAGCTCCGATAAATTGATCGGTAACCATAGCTGAAGCCAGTTTGTCTACATCATACAATGAGGTACCACCTTTACTGTAGGAAGCTACCTGTACTTGATCTTTTTCGTAATCTGCTTTACGGAATACAACCTTTGCCCCGTTTTCCAATACCCATTCTTCTGCATCGAATTGCGGTAATTTCTTGGTAGAGATGATCTTGGAACCTTTCAAGTCTTCCGTGATCAAGGCTGCTTCTGCAGACTGATCTTTGTAGGGCTCTAAGTTTGCATTTTCCACTTTATCCATGATGGCAATAGCCTCTTCTTTCGTGATGTGTTTAACACCTTCAGACGGGCCTTGTACCACGATAACCATATTTTTCCGGTTAAGGTATTGCTTAGCTAAAGCTGAAACTTCCTCTACGGTAATGGTGGGGATAACGCTTTTTGCAAAATTGTAATAATAATCAAAGTCTACGATCGGTTCCCCTTCCAGGAAGTTAGATTGCATTTCGCTGATGTAGTCTTCTGAAGTTGTTTTGTCTTTTTGTTTGTTAGCGGATTCTAAGCCTACTAACATGTTGGTTTTTGCTCTTTCAAGCTCACCTTCCGTGAAACCGAATTTTTTTACTCGTTCATTTTCACGATAAATAGCTTCCAATGCTTCTGCCTCTTCATTGGGCTTTGCCGTGGTTGAAATAAAATAGGTGTTCCAACCTCTTACGATACCGCCACCGAATCCTGCTTTTGCAGAGATGAAGGGAGGATTACCTTTCTGAAGTAATTCAGAAACACGTTGTCCCAACATGGTGTTGTAGAAAGATTGAAGAATACCGTTTTTCATGTATTGGTGATTCTTTTCTTCCTTGGTCGGAGCCGGATATTTAATGTATACGTTAACAGTAGATTGAGTTAACTCTTTGTCGGTTGCACATACGTAGTAAATTTCATCATGCGGGTTCACCGTGAAATTTTCTCTCTTGGCCGGGTTTACCGGAGTAGGGATTTTGGAGAAAAGTTCTTTTACTTTTTTCTCCATCTGGTCAACATCAAAATCTCCGACAACGGCAATGGCTTGCAAGTCCGGACGATACCATTTGTGATAGTAATCACGGAGAGTCTGGTATTTGAAATTCTTGATGATGTTCAAATCTCCGATAACGTCTCTTTCGGCATATTTAGAATCTTTCAATAATACCGGCATGATTTGATTGCGAACACGGAAACCGGCGTTTCTTCTGGTTCTCCATTCTTCGGAGATAACCCCTCTTTCGCCATCGATTTCGTCATCAACTAATAAAAGGTAGTGTGACCAATCGTGAAGTACAAGTAAACAAGTATCCAACAAGTCGGGATTGGTTGTGGGAACCTCACTGATGTTGTAAACCGTTTCGTCTTGTGCCGTGTAAGCATTTACATTTCTTCCGAATTCAACACCATGTTTTTCCAACATATTGGTGATACCTTTTCTTCCCGGGAAATGCTTGGTCCCGTTGAAAGCCATGTGTTCCAAGAAGTGAGCCAAACCATTCTGGTCGTCATTTTCCAAAATTGCTCCTACATTTTGAATGATGTAGAAACTTGCTCGTTCTTTGGGTTCCGCGTTATGGCGGATGTAATAGGTCAATCCATTAGCTAATTTCCCGATGCGAATGTTCGGATCCATGGGAAGTGGTGCTTTCATGTCATACTGGGCAAACAGGCTGGTGCTGATCAATGCCAATAAAGCACACACAAGTAATAATTTTTTTGCCATACGAATTATTTTAATGTTTTAATGTTTGTGTCTGCAAATATAGTAAAGTGTAAGTAATTTTGTTCTGATACGTTAATTCTTTAACGTTAATTTAGGGGTTAAGTGTGAAAATAGGGAAAAA
>ENA-USUG01002845-USUG01002845.1-human-gut-metagenome-genome-assembly--contig:-NODE-2845-length-25144-cov-9.314717_pt1 | contig 25144 bp, 22 predicted proteins | sample MGYA00250059_ERZ773394 | MGnify/ENA primary metagenome ERZ773394 (study PRJEB29103, sample SAMN06111957) | human gut metagenome | biome: human gut; feature: ankylosing spondylitis patient; material... | reverse complement strand
CCGTGGGAGCGAGCTCGATAGCCGCGCTGTACGGCTTCGGCGACAGACGGGCGCTCATTGACGAAAAACCCGATTTCACCGCCGAAAACGTAGCGGACTTAAAGAAAATTCTGTTCGAGCGAGAACGCGATTTTTAATCGCAAAACGCAAAGAAAAAACAACCTTAACGGAGTTAATATGAAAAACGTAACTGCAAAAGAATTGAGAAAAATGTGGTTCGAGTTCTTCTCGGAGCGCGGCCACGCGGTGATAAGCTCGGCTTCGCTTATTCCCGAAAACGACCCGACGGTGCTGTTCACCACCGCAGGCATGCATCCGCTGGTGCCGTACCTGCTCGGAGAAAAGCACCCTGCCGGCAAAAGGCTTTGCGACGTGCAGAAGTGCGTTCGCACGGGCGACATCGACGAAGTGGGCGACGTCAGCCACTGCACTTTCTTCGAGATGCTGGGCAACTGGTCGCTGGGCGACTACTTCAAGGACGAAATGATACCCTGGTCGTATGAGTTTCTGACTTCGCCGAAATACCTCGGAATAGAACCAAATCGCCTTGCCGTTTCGGTGTTTGCCGGCGACAGCGACTGTCCGCGCGATGAAAAGGGCGCGGCGCTGTGGATTAAGTGCGGCATAAAGCCCGACCACGTTTTCTTCCTGCCGAAAGAGAACAATTGGTGGGGACCTGCCGGCATAACCGGTCCCTGCGGCCCCGACACTGAAATGTTTATAGACAACGGTCAGCCCAAGTGCTCCGACGATTGCTCGCCGGCTTGCGACTGCGGCAAGTACCTCGAAATATGGAACGACGTTTTCATGGAGTACAACAAGACCGCCGACGGCAAGTACGAGCCGCTTAAACAGAAGAACGTCGACACCGGCATGGGCTTAGAGCGCACGCTGTGCATACTTCAGGGCAAAAAGTCCGTGTACGAAACCGACTTGTTCGCGCCCATTATCTCTGCTATCGAAAAAGTCGGCAGCAAGAAGTACGGCGAGAGCGACGAGGCTACCAAGGCTATCCGCATAGTCGCAGACCACATCCGCACGTCAGTGTTCATGATAGGCGACGAAAAGGGCGTCGCTTGCTCCAACGTCGACCAGGGCTATATACTGAGAAGACTGCTCAGAAGAGCTATCCGCTTTGCCAAAAACCTCGACATCGAGGCAGGTAAGCTTATCGAGGTTGCCGAAGCCGTCATCGGCGAGTATGCAGACGTCTATCCCGAGCTTCTCGAAAACCACGACCGCATAATAAACGAAATCACCATGGAAGAAGCGCGCTTTGAAAAGACGCTTCAGGGCGGCATGCGCGAGTTTGAAAAGCTTTGCCATTACCTCGTGGGCGACACCGTCAGCGGTAAAGCCGCGTTCCGCCTCTACGACACCTACGGCTTCCCCGTGGAAATGACCGTCGAGCTTGCTAAGGAGCGCGGACTTAAAGTCAATATCGACGACTTCAACAAGGCTTTTTCCGAGCATCAGGCAAAGAGCCACGCAGGCGCGGAACAGAAATTCAAGGGCGGTCTTGCCGACAACACCGTCGCCACCGCGCGCCTCCACACCGCAACGCACCTTATGCACCGCGCGCTCAAGGAAGTTTTAAACGACCCCAACGCCAATCAGAAGGGCAGCAATATCACCGAGGAACGCCTGCGTTTCGACTTCACGTTCCCTCGTGCGCTCACCCCGGAGGAAATCGCCGAGGTGGAGAAGAAGGTCAACGAGGCAATCAAAGCCGACGTGCCCGTCGTTTGCGAGGAAATGACCGTCGACGAAGCCAAGGCTCAGGGCGCGACCGGACTTTTCACCGCCAAGTACGGCGAAAAAGTCAAGGTTTACACCATGGGCAAGTACTCGAAAGAGATTTGCGGCGGTCCTCACGCCGCTCGCACCGGCGAGCTCGGTCACTTCCGCATCGTCAAGGAGCAATCCTCGTCCGCAGGCGTGCGCCGTATCAAAGCCGTCCTCGAATACGACGACAACAACAAGTAGTCTTTTAATGCAAAAGCCGCGTGTTCACGTCATGCGGCTTTTTGCGTTGGTGGGGAATAATAAAGTACGATAGGGTTATTGTTTAGATAAATTGAACGTTCGCTTTCCGTTCCAAGTCGTCATCCTGAGGGAGCGGCATTCCGCGACCGTGAGGATCCCCCACAGCAGAAAAGTAATTATCCTTATAAAAAAGTCAAATAAAAGTAATGCGATTTTCCGTTTTACCTCGTCATCCTGAGCGCGTAGCGCGTGAGGATCCCCTACATAGAACAAGTAATTATCCTTATAAAAAGTCAAATAAAAGAAATGCGAACTTTCCGTCTTACCTCGTCATTCAGAGCGTGGCGGCACGCCGAGCGTGGAATCCCCGACGTGGAACGACTAATCCACCTTATATAAAAGGAGAAGAACACATGCAGTACGAAAAATTCGGTAATAAAATAGTGGTGAGAATAGACCGTGGCGAGGAAATTATCGACAAGCTCAAAGAAGTCGCGACAAAGGAAAACGTGCGCCTTGCCGAAATAACCGCGATAGGCGCGGTGCGCGAGTTTACGGTGGGCGCGTTCGACTTCAACGAGAAGAAATATGCCTCGCATTCGTTTGCCGGTTGCTACGAAATCGTGTCGCTGCTGGGCAATGTAAACACCCTCGGCGGCGAGTTCTACTGTCACCTGCACATGAGCGCGGCAGGCGCGGACGGCGCGGCGGTGGGCGGTCACCTTAACCGCGCGATCGTCGGCGCGACCTGCGAGCTTTTTATCACCGTTATAGACGGCGAAGTCGACCGAAAATTCGACGAAGGCGTGGGGCTTAACCTCTTCGAGTTTAAGAAAAACGCCGCGTTCGGAGGCGAGTTGACCTTTATCGAGGCGAGTAACCGAGTGTACGCCGTGAATAAATCGGGCGAAACGCTTGCCGAAATCACGTTCCCCGACAGTGGCGACGACAAATGCGAAATCACGCGCACCTATGTAGCCGATTCGCTTCGCGGTCAGGGCGTCGCCGGCAAACTGATGGAACGCGCAGTAAAAGTAATCGCTTCGCGTTCGCGCACCCCGATTCCCGTCTGCTCCTACGCTGTATCCTGGCTCGAAAAACACGGCAAGTAAAAAAAGGCATATAAGTATAATATAGATTAAATCAACGTGCAGTAAAAAACGCGATGTCCTATGTAGGGCTATCGCGTTTTTTTTGTTTTATTACCAATCCGAAATATTACGGTTATGATATTTACATTCGGTTAGTTCACACTCATCGCTATATGAACAAAGTATTTTCCCGAATACAGGGTTGCCTGAAAGATTAGAGTTTCTTGTCTGATATCCGATTGATTGTTTTTTAGATTTTTGCAAGCACGGAATAACAATTTCTTTTTGGTTCGATAATCTTTTAATCATTTACTTTTTTCTCCAATCGATATCGTTGTAAGGTGTAGATTCCACACCGTTATTTTGTAATTTTTCTACTTTTTTGTTTAATTTTTTGAGCCAAAACTCTTTGAACCATTTTTTATTGCCGAAGAGTTTTACAAGAGTAGGGCTTAGCGCATAATAAATTCGTATGAACGTTCTGCCATACCAAGTTGAACCGAGAGTTTCGTCGCGATAACGTCTTAGTGTCCAGACTTGCGGGCAATCGTAAGATCCGTAAACGCAAGTGGCTATATAGCACCCACCGCCTATTTCTACAGGCTCATAATCTGGTTCATATTTTTGGATCTCAGTCGTTAATTCCTCAATTCGTTTTGTATCTTCTTCATTTTTTTCTCGATAGTGTTTATACCAAGGTTGACCGTTCGCATATCCATATAAATATGTTTTTTTTACGGCTAACAAAGTCAACTCAAATACATGTGTTTTTAATGCCGAAATATAGATTTCTTTGTTGGGTTCGATGATGTCGTACTTTTTTAAAATTTGTGTCGGCATGTCGCAAGCATTAGCACAATTTCGATAGATTACATTGCAATACTTTATATCTTCTTTTGAAATATTGTTATTAGAAGTGTAAAAATTCGTTACTGACGATGATATGTTATTTATAAGTTTTATGAAAGTTGTGAGAAGATGTGAAATATATTGTGTATCCGTTATTGTGTTGTCGATGAGTTCACGTTTGAACGTCGAAAGCATAGAATAGAATCCGGTTGAATCTTCTATCGTTGAACTAAAACCGTAAGCAAGCGATCTGTAAAGAATACATTTTGTGTTTAGAGGATCTATTTCTGCGGCTTTGGAAAAGTATTCGTATGCCATTTTATAATCGTTAGATTCAAGAGAGTCGATAGCGACTTTCATTAAATTATCAAAGTTACCGCCGACAATGTTGACGGTGTCAGCCGTAATGTTGTTATTGTTAATGATCGTAGTATTATAATTCACTATGGCATCTTGTGTGACGAATGCGCACCCGCAATATTGACAGATACCGGCTTTCGAATTTGCGTCTACTTCGATATTAGCACCACAATTAGGACATTTTGCTGCAACCATAATTTTTTATCCTCCGTTTTATATATGTAACAATTTGTAACATTTTAATTGTAACAAACTGTTACAATATAGTCAAGCGAATTTCGGTGGAAAAGAAAAAAATGAAAGACGATGGTTTGAAAGGACTGAAAAAAGTCCGAAAAGCGAAAGAATTAAACCAGTTAAAGGTTGCAATGGATTTGAATATGAGTAGGGAAGCGTTGTCACATTATGAAAACGGAAAGAGGAATCCGGACATTCAGACGCTGAAACTTTTATCGCGATACTTTAACGTTTCAATAGATTATCTTATCAATGGAGAAGAGTTTAAAAAATAGATTTTTAACTGATCGATTTTAATAATACAAACGAAAAAAAGAAGCCCGATAATTATCGGGCTTCTCTTTATATTCCTTAATTATATAAGCCGTTAAATCACGAGGTTGACGAGGCGGCCTTTGATGACGATTACCTTTTTGACGGGAGTGCCGGCGAGGAGTTCGACGACTTTCGGGTCGGAGAGCGCGATTTTCTCTATCTCGGCGTTATCGGCAGAGCTGGGCACCATAATCTTGGTTTTCACGCGGCTGTTGAACTGCACGGCGAGTTCGATTTCGTCTTTCACGAGCTTGCTCTCGTCGCAAACGGGGTAGCGGCAGAGGAAAACCGACTGCTCTTTACCACCGCGAGCATGGTAAAGCTCCTCGGAAATGTGCGGCACGAACGGCGCGAGTATGAGCACGAGCGCGTCCGCGGCCTTTTCCATAAGCTCTTTTTTCGCCGCGCCGTCGACCTTGTACATGACGTTGACGAGCTCCATTATTCTTGCGATAGCGGTGTTGAACGAAAACGCCTCCATGTCCGCGGTAACGTTCTTGACGCAGTAATTGAGCGCGTATTCGAGCTCCTTACCTGCCTTGTCGTCGCCTCCGTCCGCGTGCTCATTGGTCACGATTCGCTCCACACGGTCAAGGAATTTCGCGACCGACTTGATGCCGTCGTCGTTCCAGGGACCGCCCTCCATGTACGAGAAACCGAACATAAGGTAGAGGCGGAAGGTGTCCGAGCCGTACTCGGAAACGTACTTGTCGGGGTTGATGATATTGCCCTTGCTCTTGCTCATGCGCGTGCCGTCGGGGCCCAAAATAACGCCCTGATGCACCAACGACTTAAACGGCTCGTCGAAGTGGATATAGCCCATGTCGCGCAAAGCCTTTGTGACAAATCGCGAGTAGAGAAGATGCATGCAGGCGTGTTCCGCGCCGCCGACGTACTTGTCGACGGGCAGCATCTTGTCGATGTACTCGCCGTCGAACGGCGCAGTCGCGTTGTGCGCGTCGGGATAGCGCAGGAAGTACCAGCTCGAGCAAACGAACGTGTCGAGCGTGTCGGGGTCGCGGCGAGCCGGTCTGCCGCACACGGGGCAGGTCACGTTCATAAACTCGTCGCACTTGCCGAGCGGCGACTTGCCGTCGGGAGTGAAGTTGACGTTGTAGGGGAGCTCGACGGGCAAATCCTTTTCGGGAACGGGCACCGCGCCGCAGTGCTCGCAGTGAATGACGGGGATAGGCGCGCCCCAATAGCGCTGACGGGAAACCGACCAATCGCGCAGGCGGTAATTGACCTTCAGCTTGCCCTTGCCGTCCTTTTCGAGCCTTGCCGTAATCGCCTTTTTGGCTTCTTCGCTGCTCATGCCGTCGAAGCCGGGGGTGTTGCACACATAGCCGTACTCTTCGCAGGGCATGGGGTGCTCGGCGCCGTCGCGGTATTCGATGACGCGCTTAATCGGTAAGTCGTATTTAGTTGCGAACTCGTAGTCGCGCTTGTCGCCGCAAGGCACGCCCATGACGATACCCGTGCCGTAGGTGGAGAGAACGTAGTCGGCAATCCACACGGGCACGCGCTCGCCGTTAAGCGGATTTATCGCGTAAGCCCCGGTGAAAACGCCCGACTTTTCCTTGACGGTGGACTGACGTTCGATGTCGCTGAGCTTAGCCGTAGCCGCCTTGTACGCCTCGACCGCAGCCTTTTGCCCGGCAGAAGTGATTTCGTTAATCCAGGGGTGCTCGGGAGCGAAAACGATAAACGAAACGCCGCCCAGAGTGTCGGGGCGAGTGGTGAACACGCGGAAAGAGCGACCGTTTTCCAGCGTAAACTCGACCTCCGCGCCCTCGGACTTGCCAATCCAATTCCGTTGCATCAGCTTAGTCTTTTCCGGCCAGTCGAGCTTGTCGAGACCGGAGAGAAGCTCCTCGGCGTAATCGGTGATTTTGAAGAACCACTGCGTCATTTCCTTTCTGACGATTTCGGTACCGCAGCGCTCGCACTTGCCGTCGACGACCTGCTCGTTGGCAATCACGGTGTTGCAGGACGAGCACCAATTGACGGGCGACAGCTTCTGATATGCGAGCCCCTTTTTATAGAGTTGCAGGAAAATCCACTGAGTCCACTTGTAGTACTCGGGCGAGCAGGTGTAAAGCTCCTCGCTCCAATCGAACATCGCGCCCATGTTTTTGAGCTGACCTTCCATGGTCTTTATGTTCTTTTCGGTGCTGTCTTTGGGGTGAATACCCGTCTTTATAGCGTAATTCTCGGCAGGTAGTCCGAACGCGTCGAAGCCCATCGGCTGGAAAACCGAGTAGCCCTGCATGCGCTTGAACCGCGCGAACGAATCGGTGGGACCGTAGTTATACCAATGCCCGAGGTGCAGATTTGCGCCCGAGGGGTAGGAAAACATCTCGAGAACGTAGTATTTCTTGTCCGCGTCCTCTCGGTGAAAGGTGTGCAAACCTTCCTTTTCCCAAATATCGTTCCACTTTTTTTCGATTGCTTTGTAATCCATTATAATGCTCGCTCCGTATAAACTTCTTTTCATTATATAACGCGCGCGCCGTCGTTGTCAAGAAAATCGCCGAAGGCAAGCAATTTTGCCTTTGCCTTCGGCTTTTATCCGCTTCAATCCGCGCCCGTATCGGTTTTTTACAGCACGTCGTCGACCTTGATTGACCGCGCGTATTCCGACAACGTCATTTCCGTGCTCTTTTTGAACTGCCGCGAAAAATAGTGCAGCGACGAATATCCCAGCCTGTACGCGATTTCCGTGAACGTATAGCGATTGTAGCTTATCAGTTTTTTCGCCTCGTCGATTTTAAGCGAAGAGAAGTACTGCATAATCGTCTGCCCCGTGCCCTTTTTGAACACGGACTTGACGTAGGTTTTGGAGAAGAACATGGCGTTCGCCACGCCCTCGATGGTAATCGTGCCGTAGGTGTTCTCGGCAAGGTACGCCTTTATGCGCTCGACGAGTTCGCCGGCATTCTTCGCCTGCCGCTCTTTGGGCTCGCCGCCGCTTTCCGTTTTCCCGTCGGCTGCAAACCGTCTTCGGCACAGCAAAATCAGCAGCTGCTCGACGTAAAGCTTGATAAGCTGCTCGCCGCCGAACGGCGCGTCGGGGGAGCGGTGCATCTTATTGAGATAAACGTCGTTGAGCTTGTCGGTAAACGCGTCGCTGCTTTCCCTGACAATCTTGTTGAGCAGCGATTTTTCCGCCTCGCCCAGCGTGAGCCGCGCATCCTCGAGCACGCTCATCGCCGCGCTGTCGCAGCCGAAAGACACGATGACGGAGTTTGCGAACTGCTCGTCGGTGCGGATATTGTGATATTCCCCGGGCTTGTGAAAATAGCACTCGCCCTGAGTGAGCACGAGCGTCTTGTCGCCTGCGGTAATTTCCGCCGCGCCCGAATCGATGTACACCAGCTCCCAGAAATCGTGCCGCTCGCCCTTGAAAGCGAACTTCTGACCGTAGCGGAAATAGTGCACCGTGTACAGACACCTGACGTTTATCGGCGAAGAGGGCACGGTTTTTTTGTAGGGCGTAAGCTCTATTGCGGTTTTATCGGTTTTCATAATGAGTAAAGTATATCATACGCGCGGATTTTTGGCAAGCGTAACTGTCCTTTTGTGCGAATTTTGTATTCTATTGTTACACCGATTAGGGCAAGGTACGGTATATAATTAGAGTGAAAAAAGCAAAGCGGACGGGAGGATAAGCGATTGGTCATGAAGCTTAACAACGAAAACGCGACGGTATTTTTCCCCGACGGAAACGAGGAGCTCGGGCGCACGACGCACCTTGCGATTTCGGCGCACCACGACGACATCGAGCTTATGGCGATGCACGGAGTGCTGGAATGCTTCGGGAAAAAGGACAAGTGGTTTACGGGCGTAGTCGTCACCGACGGAGCCGGCAGTCCGCGCAACGGGCTGTACGCGGACTACACGGACGAGGAAATGAAAGCCGTGCGCGTCGTCGAGCAGGAAAAAGCGGCGTTCGTGGGCGAATACGCGGCGCAGCTGATGCTCGGATACACCTCGGCTTCGGTCAAGGACGGAAAGAACGAGGCGGTTATCGCCGACCTTATGCGCGTCATCGAGGAAACCCGACCCGAAATCATCTACACGCACAATCCCGCCGACAAGCACGACACGCACTGCGCGGTTGCGCTGAGAGTGATAGAAGCAATCCGCAGATTGCCGAAGGAACTCAGACCTAAGAAGCTGTACGGCTGCGAAGTGTGGCGCGACCTCGATTGGGTAGTCGACGACGAAAAGACGGTGTTCGACGTGAGCGCGCACCCCAACGTTTCGGCGGCGCTCATCAGCGTGTTCGATTCGCAGATTTGCGGCGGCAAGCGCTATGACCTTGCGGCGCAGTCGAGGAGAATCGCCAACGCCACTTATTACGCAAGCCACGGCGTGGACGAGGCGAACGCGCTCAACTACGGCGTAGACATGACCGAGCTTATTGCGGACAAGACCGACGAAAGCCCGTTCGAGTTTATCGCGCGTTATATCGATTCGTTCCGCGCGGACGTAGAGAACCGCCTGAAAAGGCTGAGTAAGTAAACGAAATAAAACCCACGGGAGGCGTTTTACGATGAACTATAAAGACACATTGATGTGGAAGGAAATTTCCGAAACCGAGCGCGCGATTGCGGGCTTTAACGCCGTGAACGCGAAAACCATTGCGGCAATCGTCGCCGATACCGAGAAGCACGGCGTGAAGAACGTCTGCCTCGCCGGCCGCGGCACTTCCGACCACGCGCTTTTCTACTTTAAGTACCTCGTCGAAATCATGAGCGGCTACACGGCAGGCTACGTCGCGCCGTCGGTAGTCACGATGTACGACGGCAAGGTTGATTTTTCCGCCAACCTCGTCATCGGCTGCTCGCAGAGCGGTTATGCCGCCGACGTCATCGCCGTCATCGAAAAGGCGAAAGAGCAGGGCGCGGTCACAGTCGCCGTCACCAACGACGCCGACAGTCCGCTCGCAAAAGCCGCCGAGTATCATATCTACCTTAACGCCGGCAAGGAAGTCAGCGTTGCGGCTACCAAGACGTTCTCCGTCCAGCTTTACGCGATGCTCAACCTCGCGTGTGCGCTCGCTCACCGCGACGACCTTGTGAAGAAGTATGCTTCGCTTTCCGAACAGGTGGCAAAGTTCGCCGTAGAAGCCGATAAATTCACTTCCGCCGACGCGGACAGACTGAAACACATAAAGGACGGCTTTATTCTCGCAAGAGGGCTTGCGTACCCCATCGCGTTCGAGGGCTCGCTGAAATTACAGGAAACCTGCTATATCCGCATGCGCGGCTACGCGATGAGCGATTTTTATCACGGACCGATGGCAATGGTGGACGAGGGAACGCACGTTTTCGTGTATGTGCCCGAGTACACCGGCGGCAGCGCGGAGCTCGCGGCGGCTCACGTCGCGGACGTGAAGAGGTGTCTCGACAAGCTCACCTCGCTGAAAGCCGACGTCACGCTCGTCACCGACAGCAAGGCTTACGACTGCTATAAGAGCGCGGCGCATATCGACGAGTTCGCGCCGTTCGGCGACGAGAACGAAGCGATGTTCGCGTTCGCGCTTTACGCGCAGATGCTGGCATGCAAAATCAGCTGCGCTATCGGCAACAATCCCGACAGCCCGAAATCGCTGAACAAAGTCACCGTCACCAGATAACGCCGATTATAAGGCGAGGACGGACAAGTCACGTCGCGGCAAAACGCGTCGCAGCAAGCGGCGCAATCAACTTAGTTCCAAAGTCGGATAATTCCGATTGGAAATTTCTTATTCTCCCCATTGAAAAAGCCCTTTCGCATCGCGGTTTCGGTTGACCCGTGCGAAGAACAGGGCTTTTTCTATTTTACCGCGAGTTGCCGCGCATGAGGATTGCGTTTCGTCGCGGAATTATTGCAGATTATGCGTTTTTTTGCGGTTTAACGCCCAAAACCGTTGCGCTGCGCCGACAAATAATATATAATAAACGCGTTATGCAGGTAGATTTTTTAACATCGCTCATCAGCGTCGCCACGATGATTGCGCTCGCGATTCCAGGGTTTATTCTCAGAAAGAAGAACATGCTGCCCGAAAAAGCCGTCGCCGCGCTCGTCGCCGTGCTCATTTACGTTTCCCAGCCGTTTCTCACAATCGATTCGTTTTTAGAGAAAGACTATCGCCCCGAGCTTCTGGTAGGCATGGGCGTGACTTTTTTGCTGTCGCTGTTGCTACACGCCGCGACTTATTTCCTCTCCAAGGGCACGTTCGCCCTTTTCCGAGCGAAAAAAGCAGGCGACGGAGAAGAGGAACTGCCGCTCGTAGACAAGCTCGCCGCAGAAAAGCGCATCTGCACGATAACGGCGTTTATGGGCAACGTGGGCTTTATGGGCATACCCGTCATGAAAGCGCTGTTCCCCGAAAACCCCGAAATGCTGATTTACACCGCGGTGTTTATTCTGGGCTTCAACATCGCAAGCTGGACGCTGGGAGTGTACGAGGTGACGGGCGACAGGAAAAACATAAGCTTCCGCCGCGCGCTTTTAAACCCTCCGACCGCCGCTCTGGTAGTCGCGCTGCCGCTGTTCTTTTTCAAGATTTATATCCCCGTTGACGTAATCGTTCCCGTGTCGAGCGCGGTAGGCTACCTCGCCGACATGACGTTGCCGCTGTCGATGATTATTCTGGGTATTCGCCTCGCCGACGTAAAATTCGCCTCGCTCTTCACCGACGTCAAAGTGTACGTCACCTGCCTCATCAAGCTCGTCGTATCGCCGCTCGCGGCGTTCGCCGTGGGCTTCGCGCTCTTAAGGCTTTTCCCCGGGCTTGACCGCTCGGTGGCAATCACCGCGTATATAGTCACGGCAATGCCGTCGGCTTCGCTTTCGCTCACGTTCGCCGAAATGTTCGACGGCGACCGCGAAACCGCCGTCAAAACCACGCTGCTCACCACATTTCTCAGCGTAATCACCATTCCGCTTCTCATGCTGCTGTGCACGTTTATGTAAAAAATAAGGTAATTCTCGTGTTTTTTCGCATATATTTCAACCGTAAAAAAGCCTTTCCGGCAGCGGAAGGGCTTTTTCTTCGGCATTTGTGGAAAAACGCCGTCCGGTAGCCGCTTTTATCCCCATTATTTTTACAAAAACATATAAAACGGTTGACAAATCGATAAATAATCGGTATAATTTTATCGATAAACTACGGGAGAGCAAGATGACGGAGAACAGAGAAGCGATACAAATATCCAAAGCGGCGCTCGGGCGTATGCCGGGGTACCTGTTGTATCTGAAAAACAGGGCTAAGGAGGGCGAGGTTTTTATCTCGTCCACGGTCATGGCGGAGGACTTGAAGCAAAACCCCGTGCAGGTGCGAAAGGACCTCGCGATAGTGTCGCGCCGCCCGGGACGACCCAAGCTCGGCTTTGAAATTTCCGCGCTAATCGGAGATATAGAGGACTTTTTGGGGTATAATAATACGAGCGAAGCTGTGATAGTGGGCGTCGGCAGGCTGGGCAAAACGCTGCTGTCCTACGACGGCTTCGAGTCGCACGGGCTGAAAATCGTGGCGGGCTTCGACGCGAACGCCGAAATCGAGGGCTCGGTTTACGGCGGCAAAAAAGTGTTCGCGATAGACAAGTTCCACGGACTCGTGAAGCGAATGAATATCCTTATCGGCATAATCACCGTCCCCAAAGAGCAGGCTCAGCCGGTGTGCGACATGATGATAAGCTCGGGGATAAAGGCGATATGGAACTTTGCGCCCACGCACCTTACCGTGCCCGAGGGCATAATCGTCAAGTACGAGGATTTGGCGGCTTCGCTCGCGCTGCTGTCAAAGACGCTGGGCGACGAGCTCGCGCGTAAAAAATAGTTAAATCGGCTCGCGTAAAGAAGTAACGCGATAAAGATTAAGAAGTATAAATTTTCTCGGAAAGGAGAGGCAAAATGCAAAATGACGAAGCAAGAACGGAAGTCGGAATAGTGGACAGCGTGGAAACGCTGACCGCGAAAATCGACGAAATCCGCGCGGCTGTCGAGGAGTTTTCGACCTACACGCAAGAAGCTGTCGACAAAATCTTCCTTGCCGCCGCGACGGCAGCCGACAAGGCGCGTATTCCGCTCGCAAAAATGGCGGTGGAAGAAACGGGCATGGGCGTAGTCGAGGACAAGGTTATCAAAAATCACTTTGCCTCGGAATATATTTATAACGCCTACCGCGAGGCTAAAACCGTGGGCGTAATCGAGGAGGATAAGGCTTACGGCATAATGAAGATTGCCGAGCCTATCGGACTGATTGCGGCGGTAATACCTACCACCAACCCCACGAGCACTGCGATTTTCAAGACGCTGATTGCGCTGAAAACCCGAAACGGCATAATCATCAGTCCGCACCCGAGGGCAAAACGCTCGACGATTGCTGCGGCGAAAGTAGTGCTCGAGGCGGCGGTTGCGGCAGGCGCGCCGAAAGGCATAATCGGCTGGATAGACGTGCCGTCGCTGGAACTGACGGGGCTCGTCATGAAGAGCGCGGACATAATCCTCGCAACCGGAGGTCCCGGCATGGTGCGCGCGGCTTACTCGTCGGGAAAACCTGCGCTCGGCGTGGGAGCCGGCAACACCCCTGCGGTAATCGACGAAAGCGCCGACGTTGTGCTCGCCGTCAACTCGATTATCCACTCCAAGACGTTCGACAACGGCATGATTTGCGCTTCCGAGCAGTCGGTCATCGTCCACGAAAAACTGTATGCCAAGGTCAAGAAAGAATTCAAAGACCGCGGTTGCTACTTCCTCGATAAAGAAGAAACCGAAAAAGTGAGAAAGACGATTATCGTCAACGGCGCGCTAAACGCAAAAATCGTCGGGCAAAAGGCTCACACGATTGCCGAGCTTTCGGGCGTAAAGGTGCCCGAGGACACCAAGATTCTCATCGGCGAAGTCACTTCAGTCAGTCTCGACGAGGAATTTGCCCACGAAAAACTGTCCCCGGTGCTTGCGATGTACAAGGCAAAGGACTTTTCCGACGCGCTCGACAAGGCTGAAAGGCTGGTTGCGGACGGCGGCTTCGGTCACACTTCGTCGCTGTACGTCAACGAGATTACCGAAAAAGCCAAGATTGCCGAGTTTGCCGAGCGCATGAAAACCTGCCGCATTCTCGTCAACACGCCGTCGTCGCAGGGCGGCATAGGCGACCTGTACAACTTCAAGCTCACGCCGTCGCTGACGCTGGGCTGCGGAAGCTGGGGCGGCAACTCTGTTTCCGAAAACGTGGGAATAAAGCACCTTCTCAATATCAAGACCGTCGCAATAAGGAGAGAAAACATGCTGTGGTTCAGGACGCCCGGTAAGGTTTATATCAAAAAGGGCTGCCTGCCCGTCGCGCTTTCCGAGCTCAAATCGGTGCTCGGCAAGAAAAAAGCGTTTATCGTCACCGACAGCTTCCTCTACAAGAACGGCTACACCAAGCCGATTACCGACAAGCTCGACGAAATGGGAATACAGCACACCTGCTTCTACGACGTCGCGCCCGACCCGACGCTCGCCTGCGCCAGAGCCGGCGCGGAGCTCATGCGCTCGTTCGAGCCAGACTGCATAATCGCCCTCGGCGGCGGTTCCGCGATGGACGCGGCGAAAATCATGTGGGTGCTGTACGAGCACCCCGAAGCGGACTTTATGGACATGGCTATGCGCTTCGTCGACATCAGAAAGCGCATTTACACCTTCCCGAAAATGGGCGAAAAAGCGTATTTCATCGCGGTGCCCACATCCGCCGGCACGGGCTCGGAAGTCACTCCGTTCGCCGTCATCACCGACGAGAAAACGGGCGTCAAGTATCCGCTTGCCGACTACGAGCTGTTGCCGAACATGGCGATTATCGACGCGGACTTCCACATGACCGCGCCCAAAAGCCTCACGGCGGCTTCGGGCATAGACGCGGTGTCGCACGACCTCGAGGCTTACGCCGCAATGCTCGCCACCGACTATACCGACGGGCTTGCGTTGCGCTCGCTGAAAATGATATTCGAATACCTGCCGCGCGCCTACGACAACGGCGCGAACGACCCCGAGGCGAGGGAAAAGATGGCAAACGCCGCAACCATGGCAGGCATGGCGTTCGCCAACGCGTTCTTAGGCGTGTGCCACTCGATGGCGCACAAGCTGGGCGCGTTCCACCACCTGCCGCACGGCGTGGCAAACGCGCTGATGCTGGAGGAGGTAATGCGCTTCAACGCCTCCGAAAAGCCCACGAAAATGGGCACGTTCCCCCAATACGGCTATCCGCACACGCTGGCTCGTTACGCCGAAGTCGCCGACTACCTCGGCTTAGGCGGCAAAACAAACGAGGAAAAGCTGGAAAGACTGATAAAAGCGGTCAACGAGCTTAAGGCGCGTGTGGGAATAAAGCCGACTATCCGCGACTATGTGTCCGACGAAAAGGACTTTTTGGACAGACTCGACGCGATGACCGAACAGGCGTTCGACGACCAGTGCACGGGCGCGAACCCCAGGTATCCGCTGATGAGCGAAATCAAGCAAATGTATCTCAACGCTTACTACGGCAAGCACGAGAAGGTATAAGGAGGGAAAAATGAAACTCGATAACGTAATAGCGGTGCGCCCCGGCAAGATGGTCTATCGCGACGGCGACGCGGCGATAAAGGTTTTCGACGAGGGCTACGGCAAAGCCGACGTGCTCAACGAAGCGCTTAATCAGGCGCGCGTCGAGGACTGCGGACTGTTCGTGCCCAAGGTGCGCGAAGTGACCAAGCTCGACGGCAAGTGGGCGATTGTCACCGACTTCATCGAGGGCAAAACGCTGGCGCGGCTTATGGAGGAGCAGCCGGAGAAACAGGACGAGTACCTAGATAGGTTCGTCCGCCTGCAAATTTCGATGCACGAAAAGCAGGTGCCGCTTCTCACCAAGCTCAAGGACAAGATGAATCGCAAGATTTCTCTGACGGGGCTGGACGCGACAACGCGCTATGAGCTCCACACGCGGCTCGAGGGCATGCCCAAGCACACCAAACTGTGCCACGGCGACTTCAACCCGAGCAACGTGATAGTATCGGGCGACGGCGACTATATCATCGATTGGGCGCACGCCACGCAGGGCAACGCTTCGGCGGACGCGGCGAGAACGTATTTACTGTTCTGGCTCGCCGGAGACATCACGGGAGCGGACAAATATCTCGACAAGTTCTGCGCGCTGTCGGACACGGCGAAACAATACGTCCAGAAATGGATACCCATCGTCGCGGCTTCGCAGCTCGTCAAGGGCAAGCCGCAGGAGCGCGAATTCCTGCTCCGCTGGGTGAACGTGGTCGATTACGAATAGTAAAAGAAGCGGCGTTTGCCGCGACTACATAAACTCCGGGAGAGGAAACAATGATAAGAGTAGAGATTTGCATCGGCAGCTCCTGCCACGTCAAGGGCGCGACGAGCGTGCTGAACGCAATCAGGAGCAAGGTCAAAACCTACGGGTTAGAGGACAAGGTAGAACTTGCCGGCAGGTTTTGCATCGGCAAGTGCACGGAAGGCGTTTGCGTCACCGTGGACGGACAGCTGTATTCGGTAAGCCCGGACAGCGTAGACGAATTTTTCGATAAAGAGATTAAGGGGAGGTTATAAAAATGACGTTAAAGGTTTGTGTGGGCAGCTCGTGCCATCTTCGCGGTTCCTATGCCGTGATCGAAGAGCTTAAAAAGCTGATTGACGAGTACAAGGTGCAGAACGACGTGAGCTTGCAGGCAAGCTTTTGCCTCGGTCACTGCGCCGACGGCGTTTGCGCCAAAGCCGACGACGATTTTCTCACGGGGCTGAACGCCGATAACGTTCGCACCGTGTTTGAAACCGAAGTTTTGCCGCGAATCGCAAAAAAGTAAATAGCCGCGTAAATGATGAGGTGTATACATAATGGCAGAATATCTTGACTTCAATCAAGCCGATTGCAAGAACTGTTACCGGTGTCTGCGCAGCTGCCCGGTCAAAGCGATACGCGTGGAAACCGAGCAGGCGAGGGTTATTCCCGACCGCTGCATACTGTGCGGTCATTGCGTCAACGTGTGCCCGAGAAACGCCAAGCACGTCCACAGCGGCGTGGAAGCGGTGAGCAAACTGATTGCCTCGGACGCGGACGTAATCGTTTCGCTCGCGCCGTCGTTCGTGTCGAGCTTCGGCGTGTCGGACTTCGGCATAATGCGCGCCGCGCTGAAAAAACTCGGATTTACGGAAGTCGAGGAAACGGCAATCGGCGCAAACGCCGTCGTCACCGAGTACGACCAGCTGCTCGCGAGCGGCAAGTACCGCAATCTTATTTCCACGGCTTGTCCGTCGGTCACGCGGCTCGTGAGGGAGTATTACCCCAAGGCTATCGAGTTCCTTGCGCCCGTGGATTCGCCCATGGTCGCGCACGCGAAAATGATTAAACATCGCGCGCCGCACGCCAAAGTCGTTTTCATAGGACCGTGCATCGCGAAAAAACGCGAGGCGGACGAGAGCGGTATCGTCGACGGAGTGCTCACCTTCGAGGAATTGAAGAAAATGCTAAGTGGCGCCGGTATCGACGTTTCCGAGGTCGAGTCCGAACCGATAGCGGAAACCGATGGCAACAAGGCGAAGTTTTTTCCCATTAACCGCGGCATAATCAAGTCATTCGACGGCTACCGCGCGGACTACGAGTACCTTAGCGTCGACGGAGTGAGGCGCTGTCAGGAAGTTCTGGACGACATCGATTCGCTGTCGGGTTTCTTCCTCGAGCTGAACGCCTGCGAGTTCGCCTGCGTCAACGGACCGTGCTCGACATTGGAGGAGAACGACGCAATCCGCTCGACGGCGGCGATAAGAAAATACACGGGCGAGGCGATTGACGGCAAAAAGAGCATGAAAGTCGACTACGACGGCGTGGATTTATCGGCGGTTTACGCGCCCGTCAAGCAGGGCGGCAGGGCGGTTTCGGAGTACGAAATCGAAAAGATACTCAAGATGACCAACAAGTTCCGCCGCGAGGACGAGCTCAACTGCGGCGCGTGCGGTTATTCTACCTGCCGCGAAAAGGCTTGGGCGGTGGCGAACGGCTATGCGGACGTGGAAATCTGCCTGCCGTACATGCGCGAGCGCGCCGAGGCGATGTCCTATGAGATTATCCACAACAGCCCCAACGGCATAATACTGCTCGACGGCGATTACAGGATTATGGATATAAACGCCCGCGCGCTGGAATTTCTGGGCATCGACAGGAGCGATATACGCGGCGAAAACGCGTTCGATTGGTTTAACCCCACCGAGTTCGTCATCGCGGCGCAGAGCGGCGAGGCGGTGCACAAGACCAAAACGCACATCGACAAGACGGACAAGTATGTCGAGCTCACTATCACCTCGCTGAAAGAGCACAACGTGTGGTTCGGCACAATGAAGGACATCACGCCGGACGTAGAAAAGGAAAATCAGATTCGGGAGCTTACCGAAAAGACGCTCGTCACCACCGACGGAGTCATCAAAAAGCAAATGCGCGTGGCGCAGGAGATTGCCTCGCTGCTCGGCGAAACCACCGCCGAAACCAAGGTTGCGCTTTTGAAACTTAAAAAGACGCTTGCCGAGAACGGCGGCATCGAAAACGAAGAAAAGAAATAAACGGAGAACGGAAATAAATGGCGCTCGTACTCGAAACAGGCTATACTTCAATCAACAAAAAGGGCGAGGAGCTGTGCGGCGACAACGTGGAAATGGTCGTCACGCCCGACGGGCACACCACGCTGGTGCTTGCCGACGGAATGGGCAGCGGCGTAAAGGCGAACATTCTCTCTACGCTCACGTCCAAAATTCTGTGCACCATGGTGTCGAACGACATCGACATCTACGAGTGCGTGGAAACGATTATTCAGTCGCTGCCGGTGTGCAAGGAGCGCGGACTAGCGTACTCCACGTTCTCGGTCATTCACGTCGACAAGACGGGCAAGGGCTATTTAATCGAGTTCGACAACCCCGAGGCGATTTACATGCACGGCGGCAAGTGCGTGGAGCTCGGGCGCGAAAAGCTCGAGGTGCTGGACAAGACCGTATACAAGTCCGATTTGAGCCTCGAGGAGAACGACATATTGATGATAATGAGCGACGGCACGATTCACGCCGGCATCGGTATGCTGCTCAACTTCGGCTGGCAGCGCGACGAAATCAAGGAGTTTCTGGACACGCACGTCCGCCCGGGCATGAGCGCGAGGTGCGCGGCGTGGCTGCTCGTCGACGCATGCAACGACTTTTACGTCGGCGAGCCGGGCGACGACACAACCGTTGCCGCGGTGCGCGTGAGAGAAGAGGAAAAGATAAACATCATGGTCGGACCTCCGCTCGACAAGTCGCGCGACGACTTCTATGTGGCGCGATTTATGAAGGATTGTGACAAGAAAATCGTTTGCGGCGGCACCAGCTCGCAGATAGTCGCAAGATACCTCGGCAAAGAAGTTTCCACGTCGCTCGAGTTTATCGATAAGGAAATTCCGCCCATAGGCTATATCGACGGCATCGACCTTACCACCGAGGGCGTAATCACGCTCCGCAGGCTGTGCGAGCTGAGCGACAAGTACCTGTCCGTTTCCGACCTGAGCCCAAAGGAGTTCACTTCGGCAAAGGACGGAGCCGGCATGCTGGCTCAGCTGCTGTTCGAGGAAGCGACTTCCGTCACGTTTTTCGTGGGGCAGAGCGTCAACGTCGCGCATCAGGGCTTGCCGATTGACACGACGATGAAGTTAAAGCTTGTGGAAACGCTTTCCAAGAATTTAATCAAAATGGGCAAAACCGTGACGGTAAACTACGACTGAGACAGAAATTTCCGAGTGATTTTACAAAAATTTTACGGTTATTCACTTTACAAAAGTATACTCAAGGAATATAATTAGTGGGCTATGGAAAAAGTATTCGACACAAAAGTACAGGAACTGAAATACGAAGTACTCAAAGAGATAATCAAATGCGCCTACGACGGCGATATGTCGGGCGTTTACACCGATATTCCCAAGAAAATCGTCCCCGGTCCCAAGGCGAGCATGCGTTGCTGCATCTACAAGGAACGCGCGATACTTCAGGAGCGTATTAAGCTCGCGCTCGGCGGCGACAAGAATAATCCGAACATCGTCGAGGTCATCGACATTGCCTGCGACGAGTGCCCGATTGACGGCATTTTCGTCACCCCCGCGTGCAGAGGTTGTATCGTTCATCGTTGTCAGAACGTCTGCCCGAGAGGCGCGATTACGATTGTCGACAAAAAGGCGGTCGTCGACAAGGAGAAGTGCATCGAGTGCGGCAAGTGCACTCAGGCTTGCCCCTACGGCGCGATAATCCGCCAGCATCGTCCGTGCGTGGTCAGCTGCAAAGTGGGTGCGATTTCTATGGACGAGAACAAAAAAGCCTGCATCGACAACGACAAGTGCGTCGCATGCGGCGCGTGCGTGTATCAGTGCCCGTTCGGCGCGATTTCCGACAAGTCGCTGGTGCTCGATACAATCGATATTCTCAAAAAATCGGAGAACAACACAAAGTACAAGGTCTACGCGCTGATTGCGCCGGCAATCGTCAGCCAATTCAAGTACGCGAGAATAGAGCAGGTAGTCACCGGCATAAAGAAGCTCGGCTTCCATCAGGTGGTGGAGGCTGCTCTCGGCGCGGACATCACGCTGTGGCACGAGGCGAACGAGTTTAAGGAAAAAGGACTGCTCACCACGTCCTGCTGCCCGTCGTTCGTCATGTTCATCGAAAAGAATTTCCCCACGCTCGCCAAGTACATTTCGCACAATCCCTCGCCCATGGTCGAGGCGGCAAAGCTGATAAAAGCCTCCGATCCCACGGCGAAAATCGTCTTTATCGGACCGTGCACGTCCAAAAAGCTGGAATTCCGCATGGAAAAGACGGGCGGCGCGGTGGATAACGTCATGTCGTTCGAGGAGCTTCAGGCGTTCTTCGACGCCAGGGAAGTGGACATCGCTTCGCTCGACGACACGCCGCTTGACAACGCGTCCTTCTACGGCAGAATTTTCGCCAAGTGCGGCGGTATCGCGCAGGGCATCAAGGAAGTGGGCGCGGACATGGGCATCGAGGATATTCGCCCCGTGTACATGAACGGTCTGGAGGAGTGCAAGGCGGAGCTCACAAAGCTCAAATTCAACAAGTCCGTCAACAACTTCTTCGAGGGTATGGCTTGCGACGGCGGCTGTCTCAACGGCGCGCTGTGCCTTAACCACGGTCCCAAGAACGTGCAGGACGTCGACCGCTACGGCAGGGAAGCCAAGGAAAAAACGATTGAAAACTCCGTCAAGCTGTACAAGCTCTACGAGGGCGGCGACGAGGACAAGGACTGACAAAAGCATAAGCGGCGCGAGTATTTTAAGGTATGTCGCGGCCTTTCTTTTACGTCGAGCTCGGGCAATAATGTTGCCCGTAGCCCCGTGAAAGCGGCGAATCCTACGGGGGACAAGGAGAAGCAAATGAAAACGAAAAAGTCGAAAATATCCGTAATAGTATCGGGCGCGTGCACCGTGCTGTTCGTCGCGTTCACGCTGATTGTAAAGTTCGCGGACGTCGAGCCGATAGGACCCGAGGGCGCGAGCGTGGGACTCGCCGCGCTCAACAAGGCGGTGTCCGACGCTTTGGAATTCAACCGCACGCTCTACGACGTCACCGATTGGCTGGGCGTAGTCGCGCTCGCGGCTGCCGTAGCGTTCGCCGTAATCGGAGTCGTGCAGCTCATAAGACGCAAAAGCCTGAAAAAAGTGGATTTTGAAATCCTCGCGCTGGGCGCGTTATACATCGTCGTCGCCGCGTTCTATGTGTTTTTCGAGCTCGCGATAGTCAACTACCGCCCGATAATCCTAGGCGCCGCGCCCGAAGCGTCTTACCCGTCGTCGCACACGGTGCTGGCAGTCTGCGTTTTAGGCTCGGCGATTGTCGTCGTGCACCGCAAGCTTAACAGCCGCCCGTGGCGTATCGCCGCCGAAGCCGCGTTTGCCGCGCTCGCCGTCGTAATCGTCGTGGGCAGACTGCTCTCGGGAGCGCATTGGCTTACCGACATAATAGGCGGATTGCTGCTGTCGGCGGCGCTCGTGTCGGGCTATATCGCCGCGCTTGCTTTCCGCGATGAACGCGTGGGGGCGCGAAACGCGAACCCCGAAGAAGCCTCGGGCGCGGATACCGCCGAATAAACCGCGATTGCGGCTTTGTCGCGAAGCGCATATAACGTAAAAACGCATAAAAACGTATAAAAACCGCGATACTTAACTTATGAGCAGGTCTATAACGAAAAAACTTGCCGCCGTTATCGCGGTTTTACTTTTTCTGGTGTCGGCGCGGATTTTTGCGGCGGAGGCGGCGGTTGCGTGCGCTTCGCCGATAACCACGTTGTCGATGCCGGACGGGCAGCCACCCGTTTGCGCTGTGGCTCGCGTGCCCGTGATTATGTATCATTCGGTGTCGCGCGGCACGCCCGGCAAGTACGTCATACCGCCCGAAACTCTGGAAGAAGACATAATATCTCTTAAAAACGCAGGCTATAAGACGGTGTTTGTTTCCGATTTGATAGACTTCGCGCAGGGTAAAGGCGCGCTTCCCGAAAAAGCGATTGCGCTCACTTTCGACGACGGGCATTACAACTTTTTGTCCGAAGTCGTGCCCGTGCTTCGCGAGCGCGAAGCAAAGGCTACGGTCAGCATAGTGGGCGCGTTCACCGACAAGGAAACGGGAAAGGAGCGCAGGAGCAGTTATTTTTCCTATCTTAACGCCGACGAACTGACGGAAGTCGCGCTGTGCGGCTGCGCGGAAATCGGCAATCACAGCTACGCGCTCCACAGCGGCATCGGCGCCAAGCCGCTCTGGGGAGAGAGCTACGAGCGTTACAAGGCGAGGTTTACTCGCGATACCGACAAGTGCGACGCGCTGATTCGCGCGTGCGGCGGAAAAGCCGCCGTCTATACCTGCCCGTTCGGGCGGTACGACGGCTTCACCGCGCGCGCCGTCCGCGAGTACGGTTACGGAGCGATGCTCACCTGCGAGGAGGGGATAAACGAACTCGCGCCCGGGAATACCGCCGCGCTCTACAAACTCAAGCGGTTCAATCGCCCCTATGGGGAAAGCAGCGAAACGTATTTTAAAAACAGAGGCATAATTTAGCGAAACAGGGGCGTAATTGCCCCCCCGAACCCCGAATTATTAAAATGTTTTTTGGGTTTTAATCAGTTGTAGTAAATAGGTTAGTTTTAATAAAGCGGCTGTAATTGTGTTCTTGTGATAATAGTACTACTTTTTTTCAAGCGAAGAAAAAAAGTAGCAAACTCGGCGCATACTAACGGTATGAATAAGAAAACGTATTACGGAAAACTGAAAAGACGCGGACTGAAAATCGTGGACGGAGCAATGAAAACGCTTGCTTCGCCTGCGACCGACCCGAGCGGAAGCTACACGGGCATAGTCACGACCTCGAGTTACGACGTGCCCGAGCAGGACGTCGACGACCTCTGAGCGCGATTAAAGCGCGGCAAAACCGCGAATAAACGCAATATAACCGTCGTTTGCTTGCACAATTTTCGCGCGTGTGCTATACTTTCGGTATGAGTAAAAAGCTGAAAAGAATAATAGCGATAATCGCGCTCGTGTTCATGGCGGTGTTCACCGTTTCGCTGGTGGCGTACCTTGTGGACAAAACGCTGCTTAACGGCGCAATCGGCTTTCTGACGTTGTTTTCGGGCGGCATCGGCATCGCGCTGTTCCTCGTCATCTGGATGTCGAGGGATAACTATGACAGTGCGAGCGACGACGAGCCCTACGACGGCAAGAGCAAAACTCCCGACGAGCCCGAGGCAAGCGACCGCGCGGCTTCGCCCGAAGCAAACGAGTGCGAAGCTGAGCAGAACGGCGATAACACAGAACCTCAATCGAGCCCCGAAACGGAATCCGACCCACGATAAACCACGCGTGGGTTTTTCCCTTATCGCGGCTTTTTCTCGCCGCGCGGCACAACAAGCACGACTGCGCCGATGACGACCAGAGTCACGGCGGCGACGATGTAGTAGACGGAAACGCGCACGAACCGCGAGAAAACGAACAGCAGTACGGCGGCTAAAAAGTACGATTTAGCGCGCTTTTTCGCAACCGCCGCGCCGAAAAACGCATTCAGCGGCTTGCGCTTCCGGGCGCTAGGCGGCGATGGCAGCGCGTGAAGCGAGAAGAGAAGCCTGCACGTTTCGTTGCCGTCTAGTATTCTCACCGAAACGTAGGGGATTTCCGCAGCGACAGCCGTAGCTTCTTTCGACGCCGAAAACGCCGCGATAACCACGCGCTTATAGCCGAGAGAGCTCGCGCGCGCCGCCGCGTCCACCACATAGTCGGGAGCAGGCGACGACGGCTTTATTCGCGAAAAGAACGCGACGTCGCCCACGCCCAGAAAACCGTCCTCGCGCTTGACCGTCCGCTTTTTCTCGATGGCGGAGCGAAAATACTCCAGCGCAGCCTCGTCCGAGCAGTAGCAGAAGCTCGCCTTGACGGCGGAAACCGCAGCCGAGTCCTTTTTGTCGGACTTGCCGTAGAGGAAGTGCAGATACAGCTCGGAAACGCACAGCGAGAACACCAGCGCGAACGCGAACAGTGCGGCTAAGCCCTTGACGTAATAACCGCCGATAAACGCGCCGATAAAGAAGCAAGTCAGCTTCGACAGCGCGCCGTCGACGTAATAAGCAAAACTTTTCATGCTTTGATTATCGACGGGAAACCGTCGTTATAAACAAAAAAAGCTAAAAATAGAAAATCAGGTCGTATAAACAATGAAAACGGAGATTTACCTTCCCACAACCGAAAATCTTGAAATCTGCGCCGAGCTTTTAAGAAGCGGCGAGCTCGTGGCGTTCCCCACCGAAACCGTATACGGCTTGGGCGGCAACGCGCTCGACCCCCTTGCCGCAAAGAAAATCTACGCGGCGAAGGGCCGTCCGTCCGACAATCCGCTCATCGTACATATCGCCGACAAGGAAACGGTGAACGTGCTTGCGGCGCGCGTGCCCGAAAAAGCGCAAATCGTAATGGAAAGGTTTATGCCCGGTCCCGTCACGATAGTACTTCCCAAAAAGGACGTCGTGCCCGACGCGGTCACGGGCGGACTGAAAACCGTCGCCGTGCGCATGCCGTCAAACCCCGTCGCGCTCGCGCTGATTTCTCGCTCCGGCGTGCCCGTTTGCGCCCCCAGCGCCAACACAAGCACGCGCCCCAGTCCCACGAGCGCCGCGCACGTCTACAACGACCTCTGCGGCAAAATCCCTGCGATTCTCGACGGCGGCGACTGCGAAGTGGGCGTCGAGTCTACGGTCATCGACTTTACC
>ENA-USUG01002841-USUG01002841.1-human-gut-metagenome-genome-assembly--contig:-NODE-2841-length-25185-cov-5.365700_pt1 | contig 25185 bp, 23 predicted proteins | sample MGYA00250059_ERZ773394 | MGnify/ENA primary metagenome ERZ773394 (study PRJEB29103, sample SAMN06111957) | human gut metagenome | biome: human gut; feature: ankylosing spondylitis patient; material... | reverse complement strand
AAAAACTGCCTCTCGAAATGTTTGCGTTCTTTATAATATTGTTTATGCTGACTCTCTCTCCCGACGAACCGGCAAACGAGCATCTTCAGGTTCTACCGGAGGTGGCGTGAAGACCAGTACCTTCTTTGTGTTGCTGCAGGCGATCCGCAGCGAATTTTCCAAGCGGAGGACGGGCGCATTTCACAGGAGCATTCCCAGAGAAAATGTCTTCCGGGCAGGAATGCTGGTAATCACATCCATGGTGCTGGTATGTATTGGCACATTTCTGATGTGCGTGCTTGCACCTCAGTTTGATTTTGTTCAGATCATGTTTGAAGTCGTGTCTGCTTTCAGTACGGCAGGACTTTCCACAGGGATCACACCGGAACTTGGATTTGCGGCGAAAGTAGTATTGATCCTGATCATGTTTACTGGACGTCTGGGTGTGATGACGATGGTAACGATCTGGGTGACCAGACCGGAACGGCAGACACGTTATACGGAGGAATCCGTAATGATTGGATAGAGGAGAAGATGAAAATGAAAAATAAACAGACAGCAGGTTCTTTTGGAGTGATCGGTCTTGGCCGTTTTGGTACCGCACTGGCAATCACTTTGTCAGAGGCGGGCAAGGATGTGATCGCCATTGACCGGGACGAAGATAAAGTAAAGGCGATCCGCCAGTACACGGATTATGCATTTGTGGCAGAAACCATCAATATGGAAAGCCTGAAGGAGACAGGGATCCAGAACTGTGATGTAGTGGCGGTGTGCATAGGTGAGCAGATCGACGCAAGCATTCTGATTACCATGAGCGTGCTCGAGCTTGGAGTGCCCAAGGTCATCTCCAAGGCCATGAGCCCGGAACAGGGAGCAGTCCTCCGCAAAATCGGAGCGGAAGTCGTTTATCCGGAAAAGGATATGGCGATCCGCCTTGGAAAACGTCTGATCAGCAGCAATTTCCTGGATTATATTATGCTGGATAACAGTGTGGAGATCCGTCAGATCCTGGTGCCGAATAAACTGTGCGGAGAGACGATCATAAACAGTAATTTCCGTAAAAAGTACGGGTTGAATATTATCGCGATCCAGAAGGGCCATAATACCATGATCGAGATCTCACCGGATTATCAGTTTGAGCCGGAGGATGTGATCGTGGTGATCGGAAAAATTGAAAATATTAACCGGCTGGAACGGGAAATGTGAGGAATAATTAGCATATATAGCTGTCGTGAAATTTGCACAAAAAAGAAGAAGTTTTTTGTGATGTTTATGGATTGAATAATGCTCTATGTGTGGTATACTGCTAATAACAAACATGTCACATGTCAGACAGGATAGAGGGGATAAATGAAATATAGTTCTTGGAATTCAGTTGCATCGTATTTGGTTGAAAACATAAAAAAGAAAATCGAAAATGGAGAATATGGTGAAGGAAGCAAACTTCCAAGTGAAAAAATGCTTTCTGAGGAATATTCGGTCGGACGTTCATCTGTACGCGAGGCACTAAAAATGCTTCAGGCAGAGAATCTGATTGAAATTGTAAAAGGCAAAGGAAGTTTCGTTTTATCAACAGATGCCAGATCTAAAGGTATAGATCAGTGGTATCACTCGAAGAAAGAAGTTTTTAGGGATCTGGTGGAAATACGTGTCGCTTTAGAATGTTTGGCTGTAAAAAAAGCGGCAGTAAAAGTGACAGATGACGTTATTGAAAAACTTATTTCCATAAATCAGGCATATGAAGCCACAAGTGCAACAGATATAACAACTCGACTGGAATATGATGAGGCATTTCATCGTTTGATTGTAAAAACTGCAAATATGGTGCTTCTTGAAGATATTTACAATCGATTTGAGAGCGCATATACGGAATATCGTATTAAGGGATTTGTATTAACGAAATATTTTAAAAAAGCAGCTGAAGGTCATCGACAAATTATCAGGGCATTTCAGAATCGGGATGAGAAATCAGCAGAACAACTTATGTATGAACATATTTATGAGGTAGTTGATGATATTGAAAAAATATTAGAAATTACTAAATAATAAAAAAACAAAACATGTCTGACATCAGACAAGAAAAGGGGGATTATTACTCATGAAAAAGAAACCGGAAAAATTATTGGCGCTGTTATTGACAATGGTAATATTGTTCATTTATCAAAGTGTGCCAGTTGCTGCAGCTGCGGAGAAGCCAGCAGAGAGCAAAACAGCGGAGTATTCAATCAGCATTGCATGCAGTTCAACAGAGTATACAACAATTGGTACTAATGCAGTAATGAATTTTAATTATGCAGCACAGCTGGCATTTAAAAATTATGTAGAGTCTGCCTCAGAGGGGAAAATAGCGGTAAATATTTATACAAATAGCTCACTTGGAAATGCATCCGAAATACTTTTACAATGTATGCAGGGAGTTATTGAATGTAGTACGGCAGGTGATTCAGATTTATCAAACTATTATCCTAATATTCAAGTGTTTACAATACCGTATGCATTTGAAAATAGAGCAGAATTTTATGAGTTTTTAGATGGAGCATATTCCCAGAATATGTTTGATGAAATTGCAAAGAGTACAGGTGTGAAAATTATAGCTGCGTTTGACAATGGCGGTTTCCGTAATTTTTCTAACAATATACATCAAATTCATACAGCAGATGATTTGAAAGGTTTGAAAATCCGATGTATGCAGAGTGCATCTTACATTACAACATTAGAAACACTGGGAGCTGTTCCAACAGGACTTGCATTTAGCGAATTGTACTCAGCACTGCAAACGGGAGTAGTAGATGGACAGGAAAATTCACCACTTGTTATGTTAGACAATTCAATTTATGAACAACAGAAATATTATACCTTGGATGGTCATTCTATTTCTCCGGCATTTATTATTGTAAATGAAAAATGGCTTCGTTCTCTGCCTGATGATTTACAGCAAGTAGTTCTAGATGGTGGAAAAATAGCACAAACTGCTGCAAGAGGCACCATTGCATCAACAGAAGGAATGGCATTAAACTTTCTGAATGAAAAAGGGGTTGAGATTTATACACCAACACAAGAAGAACGCGAGACTTTTAAGGTTGCACAGCAGCCGGTCATGGAGTGGCTTGGAAGTGAAATTGGGGATAAAGCAGTAAGCGAGTTTATGGATGCATTGATAGAGATTGAGCCAGCGGATACGCAAACGGTAGGAACATCTGTAAATGTATCAGGAGATCGGACAAATGTAGTTCCATACATTGTGATAATAGTGTTATTAGTGCTAGCACTTGCGGTAGTACTTATTAAATTAAAAAGAACAATAAAGAAATATGAAACGAATGGAATAATTTGATAGTCTTCAGATAGGAGGACAGGATGAAATTAAGAAAAGAATTGGATGAAATATCAGAGATTGTTGATAAGATAGTATCTTCTATCTGCATTGTATTGACAGCCATAATGTTTGTTGCGGTACTTTATCAGGTGTTTGGACGTTATGTAATATCGACGTCTATTGCATGGACAGAAGAGACTGCTAGATATTGTATGATTTGGTTGGCTTTTCTTGGTGCGAGCATGTTGGTTCGGTCCTCAGAAAATTCGGCAGTAACATTTATCATAGATAAGTGTTCTGCTAAGAAACGCAGAATTTTGAATATTGTGATTCAGGGATTCATGCTTATCTTTATGCTAACAATATTTATTATTTCCCTAGATCAGACACAGTATAGTCTCAATGAAATATCGCCGGCTTTACGGATCAGCATGTTCATACCAAAATCAAGTATTTTGTTTGGAAGCTTGCTGGTATCTTTACAACTGGTCTGGAAAATTATTGATTCAACATTAGAAATGAAAGAAGAATGGGAGGGGGAAAAGTAGAGTGTTTCAGTTTGGAATTATCATGGTGATCTTGATAGGGACAATTTTAATAGGAATTCCTATATCGTATTCCATGGGAATTACGGGTTTGATTTACATTTTAATTACAAATGCATCATATATTGCAATCATACCAAATCGACTTTATGAAGGTGTTAATCAGTTTCAGCTTTTGGCAATTCCCTTCTTCTTATTAGCTGCAGATATTATGATAAATGCGGATATTTCTGGAAAACTGTTTCGTTTTGTGAAACTGTTTGTTGGAAGATTTCGTGGAGGCCTAGCCTATGTTAATGTAATTGTAAGTATGGTATTTGGAAGTGTTTCAGGAACGGCACTAGGTGATATTGCAGCACTGGGAAAAGTAGAAATGGATGCAATGGATGAAGAGGGATATGATAAGGACTTTTCGTGTGCACTAACAGCAGCATCATCACTTCAGAGTCCATTGATCCCGCCAAGTAATATTGCAGTATTATATGCCAGCGTCATGGGACTTTCTGTTGGAGCACTATTTCTTGCTGGGCTTTTACCAGGAGTTATGCTCGGAATGGCACAAATTCTATACATTATTGCAGTGAGAGATAAAAAAAACTTCCCGGCATGTAATGAGAAATATAGAGGTTCTCAAATAAAATCAATTATTCTTAACGGATTAATTACTTTAGGAATGCCGTTTATTATTATTGGAGGAGTGTTGGGTGGATATTTTACAGCAACAGAGTCAGCTAATATTGCATGTGTATATTCGTTGCTTTTAGGAATCATCGTATATAGAAATTATCATCTGAAAGATTTTAAAAAAGCACTGGAAAATGTAGCACACCAAATGGCAAATATCTTTTTGATCATAGCATTTGCTTCTGTATTTGCCTGGATTATGGGAATGGAACGCATCCCAGAACAAATAGCAGAATTGTTGCTCGGACTTTCAAGTAATAAGTACATATTGTTACTCTTGGTCAATATCTTCTTATTGTTAGTTGGTATGTTTATGGACACAGGTGCAGCAATTATACTTTTTGCACCAATATTAGCGCCTATTATGTATGAAGTAGGAGTGCACCCGGTTCATTTTGCAATAGTAGTTTTATTGAATCTTACATTAGGATTGATAACACCGCCGGTTGGAGTTGTACTTTATTCGGCAACTGCTGTTGGAAAAAGAAAATTCGAGGATGTGGTAAAATCATTGATTCCATTTTTGATTATTTCTTTTAGTGTACTTGCAATTGTATGTTTGATTCCAGCCTGCACGTTGTTATTACCTGGAATGTTCGGATTCCTGTAAGTTTGGAGGTTAGAAATGAAAGTATTGATATCATTGGGGAAAAGTTTTTATGAGATCTTTCCAGATTTGGGAACCTGGTTGAAACAAGCTGAATTAGAAGTGGTAGAGCAAGTATCAAGTGATCAGGAACCATCGAAAGAAGTGATCAAAAAGTTAGTGTCAGATGTAGATATCTATATAGTGGGGGTTGATAAGATTGACCATGAGGTTATAGATGCTGCACCAAAACTAAAGCTAATTATTAAGCATGGAGTTGGATACGATAATATTGATCTGGATTATGCAAAGAAAAAAGGTATAGCAGTAACTTTTGCAAGAGGATGTAATGCACAAAGTGTAGCTGAATTAGCAGTTGCATTGATGCTATCGGTATCTAGGGGAATTCCTGCAAAAAACGAAGAAATAAAGCATGGTGGATGGAGCTTGTTTATGGGTTCAGAACTAAACGGGAAGCAATTAGGATTAGTAGGTTACGGAAATATTGGAAGTCGAGTTGCAAAAATTGCTCAGGCTTTTGGAATGGAAGTGACGGCTTATGATCCATATATAGAATCTGAAGTACTAGAAAAAGCAGGGATAAAGAAAGGTAGTCTGGAAGAAGTTTTAAGCCAGTCGGATTTTATTTCTCTTCATGCTCCAGCAACAAAAGAAAATGAAAATCTGATTAGAGCTGAGACATTACAATTGATGAAATCTTCAGCATATTTGATAAACACAGCAAGAGGAGCTCTGGTAAATGAGCAGGATTTAAAAAATGCAATTTTAGAAAAAAGAATTGCTGGGGCTGCTATGGATGTGTTTTGCACCGAACCACCTGAAAAAGAACTGGTTTGCTTGGAAAAAATAGTTTGTACTCCTCATTTAGGAGCATGTACAGTTGATAGTGCGAGAAGACTTTCAGATATTTCATATGAAAATGTAATGAATTATGTAAATAACCGGCCACTAAAAAATAGGTTGGTATAAAATAGGAGGAATATATTATGTCAATGAAACCGCAGGAAATGAAAGAACACACAAAAGGTATTTTCCATCTGTCGTTAACTCCATTTGATAAAAATGGGAATCTGGATATACCAGCATTAAAGCAAAGTATAAGAATGGTTACTGAAAATACATTGTTGGAAAATGAGGACGTGGTCTTTCTTGCACTTGGGACCACCGGTGAATTTTATGCAATGTCTGAGGAAGAAAATAAAAAAGTAATTGATGTTGTTACACAGGAAGTAAATGGAAAATTCCCTGTGGTGATTGGAACCGGACGAGCTGGAACTAGAAACACGATTGAAATTTCCAAATATGCACAGGAAGCAGGCGCAGATGGTCTGTTAGTAATTCCACCATATTATACAATGCCGACTACAGATGGTGTCATTCGACATTTTGAATCTGTTGCTGAATCTGTTGATATTGGAATCACAATTTACAACAATCCGGCAGCAAGTAAGTTATGGCTTCCGGCACCGGTAATTAAAAGACTGTCAAAAGTTGATAATATTATTGGATTAAAAGAAAATACAAATAACCCAATGGCATTTTTAGGGATGTTACAGACAATTGATGAAAAAGATATGGCAGTTTTTGCAGGACTTGGACATTTTATGTATCAGTTTATGTGTTTCCATGGATGCAAAGGCTTTGTTACAGAAATGTTAAATTATGCACCGCATTTAGCAGTAGACTTATACCATGCAGGACTTGAAAAGGATGCAGCTAAAGTCCGTGAAGTGGCAGATAAGATGAATCTTTTCTGGAATTGGGTATTCCGACTTGCTGCAAAGCATTCTTTAATTCCATCAGCAGTACATCCAATGAATCAGCTGCCGAATGATATGCCGTATTATCAGGCTGCAAACAAAGCAGCAGCGCAGCTGTGTGGTATGCCATCAGGTGCAGCTCGTGCTCCGATGGAGAACATTCCAGAAGAAGAGATTCCGGAACTGCGTCAGATTTTAAAAGAGATGGGTTGCAATGTAGTTGCATAGCATTATCGAAGTTAATTTTACATAAGTCATTATGTGGATCGTTCTATAAGGAAAATAGGAGATTTCCCGGGTTGACAAACCCGGGAAATCTTTTTATCATGGATAGATAATGGAGTTTATACTTGCATGAAAAACGGCTGCCGACGAGAAGGCGCGGCGGCTAAGGAAAAGGAGATTGCAAACAATGGCAAAAGACAAGAAGTTAGTAGAAGGCATCACTTCCATGGACGTGGATTTCGCTCAGTGGTACACCGATGTCGTGAAGAAAGCAGAGCTGTGTGATTATACCAGCGTAAAGGGATGCATGGTGATCAAACCGGCTGGCTATGCGATCTGGGAGAATATTCAGAAAGAGCTTGACCGCAGATTCAAGGAGACAGGGGTAGAGAATGTATATCTGCCGATGCTGATCCCGGAGAGTCTGCTTCAGAAAGAGAAAGATCATGTAGAAGGTTTTGCACCGGAAGTTGCATGGGTAACTCATGGTGGACTGGAGCCGCTGCAGGAGCGTATGTGTATCCGTCCGACTTCTGAGACTCTGTTCTGTGATTTTTATCAGAAAGAGGTTCATTCCTACAGAGATCTTCCGAAAGTATATAATCAGTGGTGTTCTGTACTTCGTTGGGAGAAGACGACCAGACCGTTCCTTCGTTCCAGAGAGTTCCTGTGGCAGGAAGGACATACGGTTCATGCAACGGAGGAAGATGCAGAGGCACGTACCCAGCAGATGCTGAATGTATATGCTGATTTTTGTGAGCAGGTGCTTGCAATGCCGGTGATCAAAGGCCGCAAGACGGATAAGGAAAAATTTGCAGGAGCAACTGCAACCTATACGATCGAGGCACTGATGCATGATGGAAAAGCGCTGCAGTCCGGTACCAGCCATAACTTCGGTGATGGATTTGCGCATGCATTTGGCATTCAGTTTACGGATAAAGATAATCAGCTGAAGTATGTACATCAGACTTCCTGGGGTGTGACCACCCGTCTGATCGGTGCGATCATCATGGTTCATGGCGATGATTCCGGTCTGGTGCTGCCACCGCGGATCGCTCCGGTTCAGACCATGATCGTTCCGGTTGCACAGCACAAGGAAGGTGTTCTTGACAAAGCATATGAGCTGAGAGATAAGCTGGCTCGCCAGTTTAAGGTGAAAGTTGATGATTCCGAGAAATCTCCGGGATGGAAATTCGCAGAGCAGGAGATCAAGGGAATCCCGACCCGTATTGAGATTGGTCCGAAGGATATTGAGGCTAACCAGGCCGTGATCGTTCGCCGTGATACCAGAGAGAAGATCGTGGTATCCTTAGATGAGATCGAGACCAAGCTTGGTGAGGTTTTTGAGACTATGCAGCATGATATGCTGGAGAAGGCAAGAGCACACAGAGATTCTCATACGTATGATGCAACTACTTATGAAGAGTTCGTAGAGACTATCAACAACAAACCGGGATTTGTAAGAGCTATGTGGTGCGGAGATCAGGCTTGTGAGGATAAGATCAAGGAAGATACCACCGCTACCAGCCGCTGCATGCCGTTTGAGCAGCATCAGCTGTCTGATAAATGTGTCTGCTGTGGAAGACCGGCGAAAAAAATGGTATATTGGGGCAAAGCATACTAAGTTGATGCCTGTAAAACTGTAATTTGCGTCCCGGCTTCTGATAAAGGAGCCGGGATGTTTTGTTCACAGGAAAATACGCAGATGCGTGAAATTGTGAATACTGAAAATAAACGGAATATGATTACAAGGAGTCAGAATGTATAGAATTGACGTTCCGGAAAAAGTTGAACATATTATAGATACTTTGACTGCGGCAGGGCATGAAGCCTATGCAGTCGGCGGCTGTGTGCGCGATGCACTGCTGGGAAGAGAACCTGCAGACTGGGATATTACCACATCCGCATCTCCCTATGAGGTAAAGGCATTGTTTTCCAGAACCATCGATACCGGGATTCAGCATGGAACGGTGACGGTTATGCTGGGAAAAGAAGGATTTGAGGTGACCACTTACCGGGTGGATGGAGAGTATGAGGATTGCCGTCATCCCAAGGAAGTGCAGTTTACCAAGAGTCTGCTGGAGGATCTGAAGCGCCGGGATTTTACGATCAATGCCATGGCCTACAATCCGGCGGAAGGATTGATTGATGAGTTTGACGGAGCAGGGGATCTGAAACGTGGGATCATTCGCTGCGTGGGTGATGCGGAAGCACGTTTTGGAGAAGATGCACTGCGCATGATGCGTGCGGTACGGTTTGGTGCTCAGCTTGGATTTGAACTGGAAGAACAGACCAGCGAAGCTGTAAAAAAATTGTGTGAAAATCTTCGAAAAGTCAGTGCTGAGCGGATCCAGACAGAGCTGGTGAAGATGCTGGTGTCCCCACATCCTGACCGGATCCTGGAAGCCTGGGAGCTGGGCATCACCGGTGTAATGCTGCCGGAGTTTGATGCATGTATGGCATGTATGCAGAACAATCCTCATCATATGGATACGGTGGGTGAGCATATTGCAAACGCTCTGCAATATGTGGAACCGGACAAGGTACTGCGTCTGAGCATGTTACTCCATGATATAGGAAAACCGCAGACGAAGACTACAGATGCCAATGGAATCGATCATTTTTATGGGCATGCTCAGATTGGTGAAGAATTGACAGCAAAGATTCTGCGCCGCCTGAAGTTTGATAATGATACCATCCGTAATGTGAGAAGACTGGTGCTTCATCACGATGACCGGCCAGCCACCACGTCATCCAGCGTGCGCCGCGCTGCCAATCGGATCGGAGCGGATCTGTTTCCGCTGTATCTGAACGTGTGCCGGGCAGATATCTTGGCACAGACCAAAGAAACACAGGAACCGAAGCTTCAGAACTTATCTGAGATCGAATCAATCTATGAGCAGATTCTGGAAAAGCAGCAGTGCTTTACATTGAAGCAGCTTGCTGTGACTGGCCGTGATCTGATTGCTGAAGGAATCCCTGCAGGCCCCCGCCTGGGTGAGATTCTCGAAAAACTTCTGGAAGAAGTGCTGGAAGAACCCGAGAAAAATGAGCGTGAGTGGCTTATGAGCCGGGCGCTGGAAATTTATCAAGAGAATATAAATTTATAAAAATGAAGCTGACATGCTGTGAAGGTGTGTCAGCTTTTGTTCTGGAAAAATGTGTGTTGATTTTTTCGATGTTGATCCAGAACACGTTGCATTGCCTTCCTGCATTCGCCACAGATCAGCTTGTGAAGGGGACGTCCGCAGTCCCGGTACTTTTTGAAATCAAGCCGTCAGGCGCAGATTGAAAATTAGTACCGCTGGATCGAGGACTTAGCGCAAGTGGTCCCTCTGAACAAGCTGTCTGAGGCGGGTGACGGAGGTGTTGCATGCTTTTTTGGAAAAACCTGCATAACCCCATCCTTTCCTTCATAAGATAGAAGGTACGAAATGCCGATATATGGGGGGACTTCTATGAATGAGAGAGATCTGCAGGTTCTGGAGCAATATCCGTTTTCTGTAAATGCAAGCTGGCGGGTGCGCGGTGCATTTTTGCTGGATAGCAGCGAGGGGCGTCTGCTGATCCGGGAGTTCTCCGGCAGTGCCGCCAAAGTAGAGAAAGAGCAGCAGCTTCTGGCGCATCTGAAGGCATGCGGTCATCGGACAGATCAGATTATTGCCGATGCTGAAGGAAGGCTGGTGACGGTTTACCGGGAATATCTGAATTATCTTGTCAAAGAATCGCCGGAGGGACGGGAATGTGATACTCGTAGTGAGAGCGAGATTCTGGCGGCGGTGTCACTGCTGGCAGCGCTCCATCGGGATATGAAACAGGTGCCGGGATTCGAGCGGAAGGATGTGGAGCGTCTTGCAGGAATCGACGCCAGAGAAGAGCTGGCGCGGCATAATCAGGAGCTTCGGAAGATCTATACGTTTGTCCGCAGGAAGAACCGCAAAAATGAATTTGAGGCAGCCTATATCCAGTGCTTTTCATCCATTCGTGAGGAAGCAGAGAGGGCAGAACGTCTGCTGAAAGAGACTTCTTATGAGGCTCTGCGCAGGCAGGCATTGGAAGAAGGGCAGATCTGCCATGGCGAATATATTCATCACAACCTGCTGGTGGCAGGCGGGCATATGACTGTGATCAATTTTGAAAAATTTTCTGTGGATGTGCAGATGAACGACCTCTACCTGTTCATGAGAAAGGTATTGGAAAAGCAGAACTATGATGCCAGACTTGGCCGGAAAATGCTGAAAACATATAGCGAGGTCCGGCCACTCAGAGATGAAGAACTGGAATACCTGGGAATCCGTCTGCTGTATCCGGAAAAATTCTGGAAACTGGCAAATTACTACTATAATACCAACAAAGCATGGATTCCGGGCAAGCATATGGAGAAACTTGAGAAATTCCTTGCACAAAGGGAAAAAAGAGTTTCTTTTTCATATGAATTATTATATAATAATCCCAGAAATTACGAAAAATCAGGGAGGTAGTTGTGCAAAATGGACTATAAAGCAATCTATGAGGAATGGCTTTCCAATCCGTATTTTGACGAGGCCACAAAAGATGAACTGCGTGCGATCGCAGATGATGACAAAGAGATAAAGGAACGCTTCTACAAAGATCTGGAATTTGGAACGGCGGGTTTACGCGGAATTATCGGCGCAGGTATTAACCGTATGAATATCTATGTAGTACGCAGAGCGACCCAGGGACTTGCAAATTATATTATCAAGCAGGGAGGACAGGGCAAAGGCGTAGCAATTGCTTACGATTCCCGTCATATGTCCCCGGAATTTGCTGAGGAAGCGGCTCTGACACTGGCAGCAAATGGAATTAAAGCATACAAATTCGAGTCTTTAAGACCAACACCGGAGCTGTCATTTGCAGTGCGTGAGCTTGGCTGTATTGCAGGTCTTAATATCACTGCCAGCCACAATCCGCCAGAGTACAATGGATACAAAGTATACTGGGAGGATGGAGCACAGTTTACTCCGCCTCATGATAAAGGCGTTACCGCAGAGGTACTGGCGATTACTGATCTGTCTACGGTGAAGACTATGAGCCGTGAGGCTGCAATTGCAGCAGGCAAATATGAGATCATCGGACAGGCAATCGATGATAAATTCATTGCACATGTAAAAGCGCAGGTAGTCAATCAGGATGCGATTGATAAAATGCAGAAAGACATCCGCATCGTTTATACCCCTCTTCATGGTACCGGAAATATCCCGGCAAGACGTGCGCTTAAAGAGCTTGGATTTGAAAATGTATATGTTGTAAAAGAACAGGAGCTTCCTGACGGGGATTTCCCGACTGTCAGCTATCCGAACCCGGAGGCGGCAGAAGCATTTACGTTGGGACTGAAGCTTGCAAAGGAAGTGGATGCAGATCTGGTGCTGGCAACTGACCCGGATGCAGACCGTCTTGGAGTCTATGTGAAAGATACAAAATCAGGAGAATATATTCCGCTGACCGGTAATATGTCAGGTTCTCTGCTCTGCGACTATGTGCTGAGCCAGAAGAAGGCTGCAGGTAAGATCCCTGCAGATGGACAGGTTGTTAAATCCATCGTAACCACCAATCTGGTAGATGCGATCGCAGCATCCTATGACTGTGAACTGATAGAGGTTCTGACGGGATTCAAATACATCGGACAGCAGATCCTGAAAGATGAGCAGACCGGAAAAGGAACGTATCTGTTCGGAATGGAAGAGTCCTACGGCTGTCTGATCGGTACATACGCAAGAGACAAGGATGCCATCTCCGCAACGGTTGCTCTCTGCGAGGCAGCGGCTTACTACAAGACTAAAAATATGACGCTGTGGGATGCTATGGTTGCTCTCTATGAGAAATACGGCTACTACAAAGACGCAGTGAAATCTATCGAACTCAAAGGGATTGAAGGACTTGCAAAGATTCAGGAGATCCTTGAGACTCTGAGAAATAATACGCCGGTCAGAATTGGTGACTATCATGTAGTATCTGCAAGAGACTACAAGCTGGATACGATCAAAGATATGAAGACTGGTGAAGTAAAACCGACCGGCCTTCCGGCATCCAATGTACTTTACTATGATCTGAACGATGGCGCATGGCTGTGCGTAAGACCGTCAGGTACAGAGCCGAAGGTAAAATTCTACTATGGTGTCAAAGGTACTTCTCTGGAGGATGCAGACAAGAAGAGTGCTGCAATGGGAGAAGAAGTACTGGCGATGATCCAGAAGATGCTGTAAGAAGATGTACAGTTACGAAGAACTGGTGGGGATCATCGCTGAACTGCGCAGTGACCATGGCTGTCCATGGGACAAGGCTCAGACCCATGAGAGCATGATCTCCTGTCTTAGAAATGAATGTGAAGAAGTTGTGGAGGCTATTGAGCAGAAGGATCCGGAGAATCTCTGCGAAGAGCTGGGGGACGTATTGCTGCAGGTACTGCTTCATGCACAGATCGCCAAAGAGGAAGGTCTCTTTACGATGGATGATGTGATAAATGGTCTGGCGGAGAAGATGATCCGCCGTCATCCACATGTATTTGGCGACGAAGAATATGGTTCCGACGAGCAGAATCAGGCTCGCTGGGAGGAAATCAAGCGGCAGGAAAAGGAGGCAAAGCGGAATCGAAAAACCGCGGAACTTCAAGGGAAACCGCTTGACAAACAGTAGGAAAACCGGTATAACTATGATACGTGTTGTACACAATAAATGAAAATATTCCAGGAGGAAAATAAAATCATGAACAAAGCAGAACTGATCGCAGCAGTTGCAGAGAACGCTGAGCTTACAAAGAAAGATGCAGAGAAAGCTGTAAAAGCATTTATCGAGGTTGTTACTGATGAATTAAAGAAAGGTGAGAAAGTTCAGGTTGTTGGATTCGGTACCTTCGAGGTAGCTGAGAGAGCAGCAAGAGAGGGAAGAAACCCGCATACTGGTGAGCCGATGCCGATCGCAGCTTCCAAAGCTCCGAAGTTCAAAGCTGGTAAAGCACTGAAAGATGCCCTGAACTAATACGACAGAGCATGAGATTAGATAAGTTTCTGAAAGTTTCCAGACTGATCAAGCGTCGGACAGTTGCCAATGAGGCCTGTGATGCAGGACGTGTTCTGGTAAACGATAAGACGGCGAAAGCTTCCCTGAACGTGAAGGAAGGGGATGTGATCGAGATCCAGTTCGGTACAAGAGCTGTAAAGGTGGAAGTGCTGGACGTGCAGGAGACCGTCAAAAAGGATGAAGCAAAAGAGCTTTACAGATATTTATAAGGTATAAATCTTAGGACCTCCTAATATATTTTAAGAGAATATATGGGAGGTCTTTTTGTATGGTAAAGATGGGAACTGTGGAAGATCACACACAGGCAAAAGGAGCGCACAAGCTGACGCTTTCGAATCGGCGGACAGCTGGTATCACTGGTGTGTCGGACGTGATCTCTTTTGATATATCGGAAGTGCTGCTGGAGACAGATATGGGCATGCTCAAGATCCAGGGAGCAGACCTTCATGTGAATCGGCTGACGCTGGAAAAAGGAGAGATCGATCTGGAGGGAAGGATTGACAGTATCCAGTATTCGGAAGTGTCAGATTTCAAAAAAGGCGGAGAGACATTATTGAACCGTCTGTTCCGGTAAGCCTATGGGGAGTGACGGAATTGTCAGAGAGCTGCAGTTTTTTGGACTGGCTATGCTGCGAGGTGCGTTGATCCTGGTATTGTACGACCTGCTCAGGATCACTCGAAGGCTGATTCCCCATGGTGTCTGGCTGATAGCGGTTCAGGATCTTCTGTACTGGATATGCACTGCATTTTTAATCTTTGCACTGTTGTATCGGGAAAATGACGGAGCAGTCCGCGGGTATGCATTATTTGCGGTGGCGGCGGGCATGATCGTCTATTATTATCTGATAGGAAGATGGATCGTGGAACCCATATCAGGTATTTTGAAGATAGTGTTGGAATTTTTCCTAAGGCCTGCTGGAACGGTGGCTCGTAAAGTAGTACAAGTCGGGAAAATCACAGGACATTTCTACAAAAACAAATTGAAAAATAAACTCAGAGAGTTTATAATTATTTTATTCTCATAGGAGGAAAGACGGATGACAGCGAAGACAAGAAGCAGACGTATTCGAGATCAGAGAAAGCACCTGAGAGCCATGGGTATTTTATTGATCGTCATGGCTGTTTTTTGTGTGACTGCAATTGGAAGTCTTCAGCTGAAACAGAGGAATCAGACTTATCAGAACAGAGAGGCGGCACTGGAAAAGCAGATCGCCGATGAGACGGAACGAAGCAAAGAGATCGAAGATCTTGAGACCTATACAAAGACAAAGAAATATGTGGAAGATGTAGCCAAAGAAAAGCTCGGACTGGTTTATGAGGATGAGATCCTTTTCAAGGCATCAGGTAAATAAGACATGAAGCTCCTGCTCAGACAGGAGCTTTTTTATGTCGAAAAATTATTTTTTCGAGCCGATTCCAAATGACAAAGCTCGCAAAGACAGATTCTTATAGTATCTACACAAACCGCAGCGTTTGTTCTGCATGCGGCGGAATAAGGATATGGAGGAGAGTTGTCATGGAATGGACAAAGTATGTGTTGGCGTGTACGCTGGGAGTGTGTATGCTGATCCTGTTTGGCAGGAGAGACGAAGGAAGAGATAAGTGGATCTTTGGATTGGCGGTGGGTGGAAGTCTGGCGGCTATGGAGCTGACGGTGGAATATATGTACCACCAGGAACTGTGGGTCATGGCTTCCAGTGTGATGAAGAGCCTGGCGCTGTTTTCGTTGATCGTGCTGGCAGGTTATGGGTGGGAATGGATCCGCAGTCATAAAAGAGAAGACAGTGAGCAGGAACCGGTGCATCCGGTCCGACAATGGATCGAAGAATATCAGGAGAGCTTTGCTCAGCTTTCCCGCAGCTTTTGCATGACACCGCAGATGACGCCGGTGACAGACAGAGGAGAGTTATTGTTTCAGCAGAGGCTGGCAGAAAACCGGATCGCAGCAGCCGGGCAGATCCGGGAAATGGGTTCCATACTGGAAGGAGCCATGGAACGGATCTATGGGACAAAAGAAGATGTGCCGCTGGAGCAGGAGATTGGAAAGCGGCTTCGCTTTATGGGAATAACATTGATCCAGGTATTTTTTTACAGTCCCGGCGGACGAAAGCGACAAGTCTATGTGACCATGCATACGAAGCGTAAGATCTGCGTGCCGGTAAAGAAAGTGGCGGCGGTATTATCAGAATTGACGGACTGTGAGATGATGCCTGCCAGAGACAGCCGGACATTTGTCAGTCAGGAGAAAGTGACGGTATTGTTTGTGGAGGCCACTGCTTATCAGGTGTTGTATGGAATCAAGAAAGTGACGAAACCGGGAGAGGCAGTCTCCGGGGATAATTTCTCCGTATTCTGGCTGCCGGAAGGACGGTTTGTGGCAGGACTCTCTGATGGGATGGGTTCAGGACTTCAGGCCTGCGGGCAGAGTGAGACAGTGCTGGATCTGATGGAACAGTTTCTGGAGGCGGGATTTTCCAGAGAGACAGCAGTGCGGATGATTAATTCGTCCATTGTGCTGCAGCCGGAACCACATATATTTTCCACAGTGGATCTGGCTTCCATTGATCTTTATACAGGAATCTGCGAATTTCTGAAGATTGGATCTGCCGCCAGCTTTATCCGGCGGGAACGAAATGTGGAATGTATCCGTGGGACAGGTCTGCCGGCAGGGATCAGCAGTGAATTGCCCTTAGATCCTTATCGGGTACGGATCTATGATGGAAATCTGTTGTTTCTCATGACGGACGGGGTGCTGGGCGCATTGCCGGAAGGGCAGGAAGAGGCGGTCATGAAGGATCTGATCTGGAATCTTCCGCCGGGAACCCCTTCTGAGATGGCGGCACGGCTCATGGAACAGGTACAGACATATGGAAAAGCAGCGGATGATATGACCATTCTGGTGGTCGGAATCTGGAAGCGGTAGTGCGGCTTGCTTTTTTACGTGGAATTTGTGATAATATTCAGAGCCATGCACATGCCCGCAAATATGTGACTCTGAATAATTCAGAGCCATGCACATGCCCGCAAAGCAATGAGCATAGAAAATACAGGAGTTCAGTCACATGCAGGAGAAAGTATTTGCCTATCTGAGACAATGGAATATGGTCAAGCCCGGGGACACCGTGCTGGTGGGATTTTCCGGCGGTGCGGACTCAACAGCACTTCTGCAATTATTGTGGAACTATGGGAAGCGGATTCCGCTTCAGCTGGAAGCAGTTCATGTAAATCATGGGATCCGTGGGGCAGAGGCGCTGCGAGATCAACAGTTTTGTGAGCAGTTCTGTCAGGAGAGAAATATTTCATTCACTGTGGTACAGGAGGATGTTCCTGCCCAGGCAGTCAGAGATGGCTTAAGTCTTGAGGAAGCCGGGCGAAATGCAAGACGGCGGGTGTTTGAGCATCTTGCTGAGAAATGCCAGGCATCGGTGATCGCGCTGGCGCATCATCAGCGAGATCAGGCAGAGACCATGCTGTTCCGGCTTATGCGTGGTACAGGGCTTCGGGGACTGTGCGGTATGCGTCCGGTCAATGGAAATTATATCCGGCCGCTTCTGTGTGTGGATCGGCCGCAGATTGAGCAGTACCTGTTGGAAGAGGGGATCCGCTGGGTGGAGGACGGCACCAATCAGGAGCTGGATTATACGAGAAATCAGATCCGGCATGGATTACTTGCGCCTATGGAACGGGTCATGCCCGGCTGTGTGGCCCGCATGGCAGGAACAGCAGCAAGATTGTCGGAAGTGGAATCGTATCTGGAACAGGAACTTCACAAAGCAGAAGAACAGTATCTGCAGATGGAGAAGGACTGTATCCGAATTCGGCTGGAGGCATTTGACGAGCTGCATCCGGCCATGCAGAAGATGCTGGTGCGGCGCGCACTGGAACATCTGCCCGGAGGCCTTCGGGATGTGGAGGCATTTCATGTGGAGCAGATCTGCCTGCTGGCATATGGAAAACGGGGGAGCAGGATCCTGCTGCCATCGAAGAACACAGCAGTGCTGGAATATGACGGTATTATACTGAAGCAAGGATACGGCATCAACCGGGATGACGGTATTATTTTCTGCGGAAGGACAGGAACTTATGAATTCCAGGGAGCACGATATGAAGTGACCGTGGAAAACAGGGACAAAAATCAGGAAATTCCTGTAAATTGCTATACGAAGTGGTTTGATTATGATAAAATCAGACAAGAAGTTGTTCTGCGGACAAGACGCCCTGGGGACTATCTGTCAACCGGACCTGGGGCGCATAAGAAGCTGAAGGATTATCTGATTGACAATAAAGTTCCAAGAGAGAGCAGAGACGGGCTGACCGTTCTGGCAGACGGAAATCATATCTTGTGGGTCGTCGGTATGAGGATCAGTGAAGAATATAAGATCACAGAACAGACCAAAATAGTATTGAAAATACAACAGATAAGAGATGGAGGAATAAAGGATGGAGAAACATCATATTGAAGTAATGCTTCCGGAAGAGAAAGTTGACGCAAGAATTCGTGAGATTGGTGAGCAGATCAGCAGAGAATATGCTGGAAAGAGTGTACATCTGATCTGCATTTTAAAGGGAAGTGTATATTTTACCTGCGAACTGGCAAAAAGAATTACTGTACCGGTAACCATGGATTTCATGCAGTGTTCCAGCTACAGCGGCGACACCAAGTCCAGTGGGATCGTTCGTATTGTCAAAGATCTGGATGAGAACATTGAAGGAAAAGAAGTGATCATTATCGAGGATATCATCGATTCCGGTCGTACTCTGAGTCATCTGAAGAAACTTCTCGGTCAGAGGAATCCGGCAAGTCTTAAGATCTGTACGCTTCTTGACAAACCGGAGCGCAGAGTCGTAGATGTGGATGTGGAGTATGTAGGATTTCAGATCGAAGACAAATTTGTAGTCGGCTACGGACTGGATTATGACCAGCAGTACCGCAATCTGCCATACATCGGTGTGGTGGAATTTGACTGACAGGAGGATAAGAAGACTTGAACAGACAGTGGAGAGGAATCGGTACTTATCTGATGGTTTTGGCACTGGTCTGCATGCTGCTGGCTTTTTTTGATGAGCAGAGACAGAACAGTGCCTCCTATAGCTATCCGCAGTTTACCAAAGCGGTGGAGGAAGACCAGATTCAAAGTGCCAGTATTCAGCCCAACCAGGAGACACCGACAGGTACGGTAACTTACCAGTTAAAGGACGGCACCCAGAAGGTGACTCAGATCCTGGATACAGAGAAGACCGGCGAACTTCTGGATAACGCTGGCGTTGCTTATGATATCGCGGAAGTAAAGCAGCCGGGATTTTTTGAGACTTATGGAACAACATTGCTTTTAGGCGGTATCATGCTGTTCTATATTGTCATGACCATGAGCAGAAACAGCGGTGGCGGGAATGCCAGAATGCTGGATTTTGGAAAGAGCCGTGCACAGATGACTGCCGGTGATGATGTGAAGAAAGGCTTTCAGGATGTGGCAGGTCTGGAAGAAGAGAAAGGCGAACTGGAGGAGATTGTGGACTTCCTTCGGAACCCGGGACGCTATACGAAGGTAGGGGCGCGTATTCCAAAAGGAGTATTGTTAGTAGGCCCTCCGGGAACTGGTAAGACCCTGATCGCAAAGGCTGTTGCCGGTGAAGCAGGCGTGCCGTTCTTCAGCATTTCCGGATCTGACTTTGTGGAAATGTTTGTCGGTGTGGGAGCATCCCGTGTAAGAGATCTGTTTACTACAGCCAAGAAAAATGCGCCCTGTATCGTATTTATTGATGAGATCGATGCAGTAGCAAGACGTCGTGGCACTGGTATGGGCGGCGGACATGATGAACGTGAGCAGACGTTGAACCAGCTCCTTGTGGAGATGGATGGATTTGGTGTTAACGAAGGCATTATCGTTATGGCAGCAACCAACCGTGTGGATATTCTGGATCCGGCGATCCTAAGACCGGGACGTTTTGACCGGAAGATTCCGGTAAGCCGTCCTGATGTGAAAGGCCGCGAGGAGATTCTGAAGGTTCATGCAAAGAATAAGCCGCTTGGAGATGATGTGGATCTGCATCAGATCGCTCAGACCACAGCCGGATTCACCGGAGCGGATCTGGAAAATCTGTTAAATGAGGCTGCTATTGTTGCAGCAAAGGACACCAGAGCGTATATCAAGCAGGAGGATATCCGTAAGGCATTTATTAAAGTGGGTATCGGCGCAGAGAAGAAGAGCCGTGTGATCTCTGAAAAAGAAAAGAAGATCACAGCATATCATGAGGCAGGACATGCGATCCTGTTCCATGTGCTGCCGGATGTGGGACCGGTCTACACGGTATCCATTATTCCGACGGGTATGGGAGCTGCCGGATATACCATGCCGCTTCCGGAGCGGGATGATATGTTCAGCACCAAAGGGAAGATGCTGCAGGATATTACGGTAGATCTTGGTGGACGTGTGGCAGAGGAACTGATCTTTGGAGATATTACGACAGGTGCATCTCAGGATATCAAGCAGGCGACTGCGCTTGCAAGAGCCATGGTGACTCAGTATGGTATGTCCGAGAAGCTGGGTCTGATCAATTATGGAAATGATGAGGATGAAGTATTTATCGGACGTGACCTGGCACACACCAGATCCTACGGCGAGACCGTGGCCGGTGAGATCGACAGCGAAGTGAAACGGATCGTGGATGAGTGTTATGCAAATGCCAGAAAGATCATCAGCGAATATCGCCCGGTACTGGATTCTTGTGCCGCACTTTTACTGGAAAAGGAAAAGATCACTCGAGAAGAATTTGAAGCACTTTTTGTGCAAGGTGAATAAAAAATATCCATCATTTTTGTGAACTTTGTGCAGACTTCGGCGGGGAATTGTGATACTATAATTATTGTAAAAACCCCCAATACATTATATAGTTTTGCTACACCCCATAAGAAACAAGAAATACCTTCTCCTAAAAAAGACAGCACACCCCCCGCTGTCTTTTTTGCTGTCCTTTTTTGGAAAATGGTTGTTTTAAGTGAGCAGTGGGTATATCATAAGTAATAAGAGAACATGGGAAAGGGACCATCAACTATGGAAATGACACAGCAGACATTGAACAGGGAGGCACTGTTCAGTGATCAGAGCAAATATTATCAGAGCCCCTTTGAACCGCATTGCGGAGACCGGGTGACCGTAACACTCCGTACAGCAAAAGATAATGTGGATGAAGTCTATTTTATCAGCGGAAGCAGCCGTAATGTGATGAAGAAGACAGCATCCCGGGGATTATTTGATTACTACACCTATCGGACCGCACCTTTGATGAGTACAGTCCGTTATTATTTTGAAATTGATAAAGACAATGAAAGATGTTTTTATAATACTTTGGGAGTGACTACAGATCTTCAGAATGTGTATTCCTTCAAGCTGATTCCGGGATTTTCCACGCCGGAATGGGCAAAAGGTGCAGTCATGTACCAGATCTATACCGATCGTTTTTGTAACGGTGATCTGACCAATGACGTAGAGGATCGGGAATATATCTATCTGAATGAGCCGGTTCATCAGGTGAAGGACTGGGAAACTCTGCCGGAATCTATGGATGTATGGCGCTTCTATGGCGGTGATCTCCAGGGGATCTGGAATAAGCTTGATTACCTGCAGAATCTGGGCGTGGAAGTTCTCTATCTGAATCCGATCTTTGTATCTCCTTCCAACCATAAATACGACAGCCAGGACTACGATTATGTAGATCCGCATCTTGGCGTGATCGTGGAAGATGGTGGGGAGTGTCTGGCAGAAGGTGACAAGGATAACACCCATGCGACCAAGTATCAGCAGCGGGTGGTAAATAAGAAAAATCTGGAAGCCAGCAATGAATTTTTTGCAAAATTTGTCCAGGAAGTACACAACAGGGGAATGAAGATCATTCTGGATGGCGTGTTCAATCATTGTGGATCTTTCAATAAGTGGCTGGATAAAGAACGGATCTATGAACAGTCTGAGGATTATGAAAAAGGTGCGTATGTCTCCGCAGACAGTCCGTATCGCAGTTTTTTCCGGTTCAATAATGAGCATGAATGGCCCTATAATGAGTTCTATGAAGGCTGGTGGGGACACAACACTCTGCCGAAGCTCAATTATGAGCAGTCCCCGGAACTGAAGGAATACATTCTTAATATCGGACGAAAATGGGTCAGAGAGCCTTACAATGTAGATGGATGGCGTCTTGATGTGGCAGCTGATCTTGGTTTTACAGAAGAATACAATCACAAATTCTGGAAGGAATTCCGGGCAGCTGTGAAAGCAGAACGGCCAGATGCGCTGATCCTTGCAGAGCATTACGGAGATACCAGCCGTTGGCTGGGTGGAGATGAGTGGGATACGGTCATGAATTATGATGCGTTCATGGAGCCGATTACCTGGTTTTTGACTGGTATGGAGAAGCACAGCGATTCCCGCAGAGATGATCTCTATGGAAATGCAGAAGCATTCAAGAATTCCATGATCTACAATATGGCTCATATGCCGGGGCCGTCCCTGCAGACAGCCATGAATGAGTTGTCCAACCACGATCATTCCCGGTTCCTGACCAGAACCAACCGCCGGGTGGGAAGAATGAATACATTGGGTTCTGATGCGGCATCTCAGGGGATTGATAAAGGTGTCATGAGAGAGGCTGTTGTCATGCAGATGACCTGGGTGGGAGCGCCGACTGTTTATTATGGAGATGAGGCTGGTGTGTGCGGATTCACAGACCCGGATAATCGTCGGACCTATCCCTGGGGAAAAGAGGATCAGGAGCTGTTGTCCTTCCACAAGGAAGCGATCTGTATCCATAAAGACAATCCAGTACTTACGTATGGTTCCACTTGTTTCTTGTCACTGGAGCATCAGCTCTTAAGCTATGGCCGGTTTGATGAGGAAAATCAGATCGTAGTGGTAGTCAACAATTCCAGAGAAGAGCGGGAAGTGAACATTCCGGTGTGGAAAGCATCCGTTCCGCCGTTTTGTACCATGGAACGTCTGATGCTGACTCTGGAAAATGGATTCAGCACCAACGATGCGGTCTATGGAGTGCGGAATGGGATTCTGTATCTGAAGCTTCCGCCAGTCTGTTCAATGATATTGAAAACATTGTAAAGTAAGCTCCCTGTAACATTCAAAGTGGAGAGAAGGTGAAACGATGGAGAAAAAATGGTGGCATGGTAAGATTGCCTGTCAGATCTATCCGAAAAGTTATTATGATTCCAATGGAGATGGAATTGGAGATCTCCAGGGAATTATCTCTAAACTTGATTATCTGAAAGCATTGGGCATCGATATTGTCTGGCTGTCACCGGTCTATCGTTCGCCGTTTGTAGATCAGGGATATGACATCTCTGATTATTATGAGATCGCGCCGGAGTTTGGAACCATGGAGGATTTTGACATGCTGCTTGCAGAGATGAAGAAGCGTGGCATGTATCTGGTCATGGATCTGGTGGTGAATCACTGTTCCAGCGAACATAAGTGGTTTCAGGAAGCCATCCGTGATCCGGAAGGTCCTTATGGGAAATATTTTTATTTCCGAAAAGGGAAGGATGGTCATGCGCCATCCAATTATCGCTCCTATTTTGGCGGGAGTATGTGGGAACCGGTACCTGGCAGAGAAGACCTGTACTATTATCATGCATTTGCCAAAGAACAGCCAGATCTGAACTGGTACTGCCCGGAACTGCGGAATAAGATCTATGAGATGATCAACTGGTGGCTGGAAAAAGGAGTTGCCGGATTTCGTATTGATGCCATCATCAATATTCAGAAGGATACCACATTTCCTGATTATCCGGCGGATGGGCCGGATGGCTTATGTTCTGCGGATACCGTGGTTTCCCGTGCGTCTGGCATCGGTGAGATGCTGGAGGAGCTAAAGGTGCATACCTTCCAGAAATATGATGCGTTCACCGTAGGTGAAGTATTTAACATGAAGGAAGAAGAACTTCAGGAATTTATCGGAGAACAGGGGCATTTCTCTACGATGTTTGATTTTTTCCAGCACCTGCTGACTGCAGGAGAACATGGCTGGTATGAGCAGAGACCGTTCTGCTTTGAAGCCTGGAGGGATGCATTATTTACGGCCCAGGAAAAGGTTGCATCTGTGGGATTTCTTTCAAATATTATTGAAAACCATGACGAACCAAGAGGTGCCAGCACATTCCTGCCAGACTATGCACAGAATGACGATGGAGTGAAAATGCTGGCAACAACCAGTCTTCTGCTTCGTGGCGTGCCATTTATCTATCAGGGACAGGAGATCGGCATGCGCAACTTTAAGGCTCAGTCCATTGAGGAGTTTGACGACCTGAACACGAAGGATCAGTATGAGCTGGCACTTCGGATGGGCTGCACAGAGCAGGAGGCACTTACCTGCTGTAATCGCATGAGCCGTGACAATGCCAGAAGACCTATGCAGTGGAATGCAGAAGACAATGCGGGATTTACCACAGGAACACCCTGGCTGAAGGTTAATCCTGATTATACGAAGATCAATGTACAGATGCAGGAGAGCGATCCTGACTCCGTGCTCAATTATTATAGAAAGCTGACTGCCCTTCGCAAAGATCCAAGATATGTGCAGACATTTACCTATGGACGATTTGTGCCAGTGCGGGAACGGATTCCGGAGCAGGTGCTGGCTTATCTTCGGGAGGATGAGCAGCAGAAGATTCTGGTGCTTGGCAACTGGAGCGAGCAGACTGTGAAGGTTTCACTGGGGAATATTGTAAAAAAGGTGCTGCTCAATAATCAGAAAGCATTCCGAATCAATGAAAAGGGCCAGGTAGAACTTCAGAGCTGTCAGGCGCTTGTGCTTTTGCTATAACTGTGTAAAAGCAGTTTGAAAAAATTTGCAAAAATTTTAAAAAAAACTTAAAAAAAGCGCTTGACTTTTCAAAAGACCCGTAGTAGAATACTCATTGTTGCGAAACGAAAGCGACAATAACCCGAAAGGGTTCACATATATGCGGGTGTAGTTCAATGGTAGAACACTAGCCTTCCAAGCTAGATACGTGGGTTCGATTCCCATCAC
>ENA-USUG01002835-USUG01002835.1-human-gut-metagenome-genome-assembly--contig:-NODE-2835-length-25215-cov-4.677540_pt1 | contig 25215 bp, 17 predicted proteins | sample MGYA00250059_ERZ773394 | MGnify/ENA primary metagenome ERZ773394 (study PRJEB29103, sample SAMN06111957) | human gut metagenome | biome: human gut; feature: ankylosing spondylitis patient; material... | reverse complement strand
ATTTGAAGGTGTGGTTACAACAGTTCCTGTAGACGGTGTAAACGAAAACGGTGTAACAACATACACTATCGAAATTCAAATAGAAAATTACGGTGATTTGTTGCCTGGTATGAATGTTGACGCTGAAATTGTTGTTGAAGAGGCTGATGATGTAATTGCTGTACCTGTAAACAGTGTAAACAGAGGCAATATTGTATTTGTAAAGGACGACGGAACAACTCACGAAAATGATGTTACGGATATTATAAAGGGTAATAAAGATAAATCGGGTAAACCGGACGATAAGAAGAAAGCCGATGATAAGGACGATAAGCCGCAGTCAAGCGGTATGCCGATTGTAAGCGGCGATACACCGAACGGTGATAAATCGGATGAAAATTCGGCAGCTAAAGAAAGTGTACCTACTAATATAGATGTACCGGACGGTTACCGTGCAATTCAGGTTGAAACAGGAATTAACGATACAGACTATATCGAAATCAAGTCGGGTTTAACAGAAAAAGACCGGGTAAGAACGCTTGACACAGAATCGTCAAGTGCGAATGCGTCATTCGGTGTTCAAAATGCTCAAGAAATGTATGTAGTTCCTAATGGCAATATGGGCGGAATGCCCGGCGGAGGAATGTCAGGCGGAGGAATGTCCGGTGGCGGCGGAATGTCCGGTGGCGGCGGAATGCCAGGCGGCGGAGGTATGTCCGGCGGCGGTGGCGGAATGCCGGGCGGAAGATAAAGCGGAGGTGAAGTAAAATGCCTCCATTGGTAGAAATGAAAGATGTTTATAAGATTTATCATATGGGTGATACGGAAGTTCACGCACTTGACGGAATATCTCTTACCATAAACAAAGGCGAATTTGTTGCGATAGTAGGTCAGTCGGGTAGTGGTAAATCTACTTGTATGAATATTATAGGTTGCCTTGACGTGGCAACAAAGGGTGTTTACAGATTAAACGGACGAGAAATTAATAATTACAGTCAAGATGAATTGGCTGATGTAAGAAATAAAATGCTTGGATTTATATTTCAGCAATATAACTTACTGCCGAAATTAACAGTATTGGAAAACGTTGAACTGCCGCTTTTGTATGCGGGACTTAGCGACGCGGAACAAGAGAAAAGAGCACTTGCTTCACTTGACAGAGTAGGACTTAAATCAAAAGCGAAAAACCACCCGACACAGCTTTCGGGTGGTCAGCAACAGAGAGTGTCAATAGCAAGAGCTTTGGCGGGTGATCCGTCTGTAATACTTGCCGATGAGCCTACAGGTGCGCTTGACTCGCGTACAGGTCGTGAAGTAATGCTGTTTTTGCAGAAACTTAATGCGGAGGGAAATACGATTATTCTTATCACTCACGATAATTCCATTGCGGCAAAAGCAAAACGTATCATTCGTATAACTGACGGACGTATCGTTTATGACGGTCCGGCAGAGGGTGACGTAACAGTAATGAATCAGCACGGTGCCGGAGAAGAGGCTCCCGAAGATGAAAGAGCAAAGGGGGCGACTTGATTATGAGTATTTGGAAATGTTTTCAGATGGCAATGTCAAGTATTGTCGGCAACAAAATGCGTTCGATACTTACAATGCTCGGTATTATAATCGGTATTACGGCGGTTATTGCGCTTGTAAGTCTTATGTCGGGAATGACATCGGAAATAACGGACGCATTTGAAGAAATGGGGATTGAATCAATCAATGTTTCAATTCAAGACCGTTCCGCGACAAAGGAAGTAAAGCCTAAAGAAATGGAACAGCTTGCGGAAGAACATTCCGATATTATTGCAGGTCAGTCACCGACAGTTTCAATGCCTGCATTTATAAAAAACGGCAGTGATACAATTTCAACACAGGCAACAGGTGTAAACGAATACTATCTCGGAATGAAAAAGTATAATATTACATACGGACGTGAGCTTACATATGTTGACGTTGAGAGAAAGCAGAAAGTCTGCGTTATCGGTACTTATATAGCAAAAGAAGTTTTCGGTGGTGACGCACTCGGTAAGTCTATTCAAATAACGGGTACGCCGTATGAAGTTGTCGGAATACTTGAAGAACAGGACGACTCGACAGAAAATTCTTCGGATAACTGTGTGTATATACCGTACACTTTGGCGTCATACACAAACCGTACATCAACCGTAAGCAGCTATGTTGTCTATGCGGTTGACCAGGAAAAGGTTGAGGAAGCGGTTTTGCTTTTAGAAGCACTTTGTGATAAAGATATAGGCGACAGTGATTACTATACTGTAACGTCAATGAAGTCCATGGCAGACAGTGTAACCGATATTCTTGATAAAATGGAACTTATGCTTATCGCAATCGCGGCTATATCGCTTGTTGTTGCCGGTATTGGTATTATGAATATTATGCTTGTGTCGGTTACGGAACGTACAAGGGAAATAGGTATCAGAAAATCGCTTGGTGCAAAGCAGAAAGATATACTTTCTCAATTCGTTATTGAGGCGGGTATGCTTAGTTGTTTGGGCGGTGTAATCGGTATTATTGTAGGCTCGCTCTTGGCAATACTGGCAGGTAAACTTTTGGGGATGGATATATTACCGACCCCGACATCTATTGTAGTATCGTTTACGGTTTCGGCGATGATAGGTGTGTTCTTCGGCTATATGCCTGCTAAAAAAGCAGCTAAATTAAATCCGATAGATGCGTTACGTTATGATTGATAACTCAGCAATGCGAATGATTTTCTCTCGGACTGAGATTTTCTCGGATTTATAACATATACGGAAAGGAAGTAAGTTATGAAGAAAATAATTTCTTTTGTTTTGGCGGCGGCTATGTCATTATCGACTTTGCCTACATTGGCAGACTGGAACAATGACGAAGATATTATGTCGCTTTTGTCGGAACTTAATATAATGGTCGGCGATGATGACGGCAATTTAAGACTTGATGACAATGTATCAAGAGCGGAATTTGCGAAACTTGCAGTAGCGTCATCAAGCTACAAAGATACAGTAGCAACAGGTTTAAAAGTATCACCTTTTAAAGATGTTACATATACTCACTGGTCAGCACCTTACATAAAGGCCGCTGTATCAGCCGGAATTGCAGAGGGATATGTTGATTCAACATTCAGACCTGACAATACGGTATCATATGAAGAGGCACTTACAATGGTATTAAAGGTGCTTGGATACACAACACAGGATTTTGGCGATTCATGGCCTTACGGTCAAATGGGACTTGCAAATAGTCTTGAAATTACAAAGAACGTAAATGCCGAGCAAGGCGAGGCACTTACAAGACGTCAGGTTGCAAGACTTATTTACAATACACTTGACACAAAAATCAAAGATAATCAAAGCAAACTTATAACTTCAGTGTTTGACAGTAAAGTTATTGAGGGTGTTACGATTATTGCGTCACACAACGAGGACAGCTCACTTGGTACTGACAAAATCTATACAACAGCCGGAACATTTGAATTTGACGGTAATTTCAACAGCGATTATGTCGGCAGAAAAGGCGATATTGTCGTAAAGAACGATGAAGATTTTGTGTCATTTACACCGCGTGACCAGCAAGTTGAAGAATACACCGTTTCAAACGTAATCGGTTCAGATATAATTCTTGACGGCGATATGTATAACATCAATTCAAACACAACTACATATTACAAGTCACAGGCGCTTACATACGAAAATGCCGCAATGCAAGCCGAAAAAGGCGATACATTCAAGCTGTTTAAAAATTCAAACGGTTCTGTTGACTATGCAATGCTTGTTGCAAAAGACAGCGAAACAGGTACGGACAGCTTTGATAAATATGTAATCTATTCACTTCTTTCAGATGCAGTTATATGTTATAAAAACGGCAGTTTTGAACAGATTGATATAACAGACGGCACAACTTGTTACAAAGATAAGAATAAGAGTACATACGGTGCTGTAAAGAATGAAATGGCAATGGGCGACATTCTTTATGTCAAGATGGACGGAAGTAATGTTGATTACGTAAGCTATGAAAAGGGTAATATGGAAGGACCGGTCAAGGTTACAAATTCAAATTGGATCGCGAATTTCGATACAAACGGTTCGACAACGGTAATGAGAAGCGGTAATAAGGTTGACGCATCGGAAATTCAGCTTAACGATATTATTTACTATTGTAAAGATTTGAATATGGTGCTTGCTTATACGGATAAGGTTACAGGCGTGTACGAAAAGGCGTCACCGACAAAGGATTCGCCGACAAGCGTTACAATTTCGGGTAAAGAGTATTCTGTTGAAAGCGTAGACGCATTTAATGCACTTTCATCAAGCGGAACATTTAAGTACGGTGATACCGTAACACTTCTTCTTGGCAGAAACGGCGAGGTAGCCGGAGTTGTCGGCGGAAGTGAAAGCACATCTTCACACACAACAGTAGGATTTGTTACGGAAACAGGCAAAAAAGATTTCACAAACCCTGATAATACGGTATATTCAAGTTACTATGCAAAGGTTGTTACACCTGACGGAACAGTAAATGAATATGCGACTTCATCAGATTGCAGTTCGCTTAAATGTGCTGTAGTAAATGTATCATTTACAAACGGTAAAGCAAGTCTTTCAAGAGCAAAGGGGTATGACAACGTAAGCGGTAAGTTTAATTCCGAAAAGAATAAATTTGGCGATTATACCCTTGCAGACGATGTGAAGATTCTTGACACTGCCGGAACTGCAAGCGACGACTTAGCAATGTACACAAGAATTTATCCGCAGCGTCTTGACGGTGTTACGATAAAATCTTCAAGCGTATTGTATTATTCAAAGAATAAAGCCGGTGAGATTGACGAGCTTATATTGAAAGATATAACGGGTGACGCTTATAAGTACGGTGTAATCACTGCTGCTGATTCGACAACTCATACATATACTATTGATATAGACGGTACGCAAAACACATATGCGACTGCATTCTCAACAAATGTAAGAGGTCCGCACAGATTCAGTATGAATCAGACAGGTATTGAAAGTATGCGTCAGCTTTCATCGTATCCAAGCAATATAACTTCGCTTACACGTACAGAGGCAAAAATCAATAATCAAACATATTTGCTTAGTGATAAGGTGATTGTATATCATAAGACAGATGTTAATAAATATCTGAAGATAACGCTTGATGATGCTATAAACGGAAATTATAAGCTTACTGCTTATTACGATAAGGCACAGACTTTGGGTGGCAGAATTCGTATAATAATAGCTCAATAAGATGAAAAACAAGCGATGAAAATCGCTTGTTTTTTGCGTAATATTAAAATTTTATAAATTTGACGGCAGATATATTGACATATTAAATGTCAGTGATTATAATAATAGGTAAAGAAGGCTATGTGTAAATTAAAAAAGGCGGTAGAATAAATGAATTCAGTTTTGTATTGTTTGCATAATTTGTCACAAAAATCGCATTTAAGACGTATGGAAAAGTTTACTCAGCACGGTGACACTTCGTGCCTTTTGCATACGATTGCGGTTGCGTATTACAGTATTAAAATTGCCGAGTTTTTCGGTATAAAATACAAAAAGCGTGACCTTATAAGAGGCGCATTGTTGCACGATTATTTCTTATATGATTGGCATGACGGCGAAAAGGAGAGAAGAATACACGGTTTTACTCATCCTATGACGGCTCTTAGAAATGCTGACAGAGATTTTGATTTGACCGATACAGAACGCGATATTATAAAAAAGCATATGTTCCCGCTTACTGTAATTCCGCCGACCTGCCGAGAAGGCTGGATAGTATGTTTGGCGGATAAATATTGTTCTCTTTATGAAACATTTAAAAAAGAAGCGTACAGAAAGATAAATACAAAGATTACGGGGGACTATGCTGAATTGTATAAGGAAATACAAATGATTTAAATAAGGGGGGGTAAATGATGAGTTTTTGCCAATATTTCTTGTGCTTTGCGGTATTTAGCTTTATTGGCTGGGCTTATGAAACGGTATATTACAGCATACAACAAAGAAAATTTGTAAACAGCGGCTTTTTAAGCACTTGCTTTTGCCCTATATACGGTATGGGAGCAATGCTTGATTTGATATTGCTTGGATGGATTGAAAATCCTTTGATACTGTTTTTTGCGGGAATGGTGGTTACCTGCTCGCTTGAATATTTTGTATCGTGGCTTTTGGAAACGCTGTTTCATAAAAGATGGTGGGATTATACAGGTTGGCCCGGTAATATAAACGGACGTGTTTGCCTTATAGGCGGAATTGCGTTCGGTACATTTACCGTTGCACTTATTAAGCTTATTGCACCGGTGACGATTGATATGATTGACAGCGTGAGTTTGCCGGCGTTACATATTATGACGTGCGTAATTGCATTTGTGATGATTGCGGATACGGTTAAGACGGTTAAGTGTATGGATTCGTCAAAACTTTGGTATGTGGAAAAACAAGCCGAATTTATGGACGAGCTGCGTAACGGCAGATGTGTGGGATTGGTAAAAAAAATAAAAGATACATTTAGAAGATAAACGGAGCATTTTTGCTCCGTTTTTTGTGTGCAAAAAAGAACCTTTGGCGCGGGCAGACGGTGATATTTCACCGTCAAAGTCCGTATATGCCTCCGGTTCTGTTGGTATTATATAATATAAAAATAATGCTGTCAATAAAAAGAAGATGTAGATTGTTGAGAAGGGACTGCTACAAACAGTGTAACCACGCCTGACACGTCCAAAACGTCCCACCCACTACATCTTCTATCGGCAGCAAATATTGTATTGATTGTTAACAGTGGATGTAGGGGCGATATATTGGACTATTTCGTTACCGTTTTTGAGTCAGTGATTGGAACAAGATTGCTTAGAGAATTCCACCACATAACTTTTACAGTATTGGTTGCAGAAAGCAGCGGAACACTTATATTTTCCTGTGGTGAATGGGTAGTACAACGTAATAATCTGCCGTCCGAATGAAATTCAGAAATTAAGATAATTCCGCCTGAAGTGCTGTTTGTGAGTTTAACAGATATATTGTTGCCTTCAATGTTGCAGTTAATATCATGTGTAGGACTTGCTGTAGGACACGTTGTAGCAGTTGGGCTTGTTGCAGGAGTTATTGTCGGATTTGTAGTCGCAGTCGGACGTGGTGTAGGTTTTGGGCTAGAAGTCGGAATTAGTGTCGGACTCGCTGTCGGAGTTGCAGTAGGATTTAATGTAGGTTTTGGAGTTGCAGTAGGCGTTGCTGTCGGAGTTATTGTCGGGGTCGGATGTGGAGTAGCTGTCGGACTCGTGGTCGGAGTTATTGTCAGAGTTGCTGTCGGACTCGTTGTATGAGTAGGACGTGGAGTCGCAGTAGGAGTATGACTCGGAATAGGACTCGGACTCACGGTTGGAGTGGGATTTATAGTAGGAGTCGGAGTAGGAGTCGGAGTCGGAGTGGGACTCGGAGTAGGACTCGGAGTCAAAGTCGGAGTAGGGGTTGTTTCTGCAATTCCGCTAATTTCAAACTCTAATTTATCTGCTGACATATTTGTTACATAAACAAATATGTCGTTACCAATATAAAGTTCTTCGCCGTCACCGACTGCACAATCTGACATAGTTGAGTATTGACCGTTAGAAACGACCTGCATATTCCAGTTAACGCCTGTAGTGTTTATATTTGAGGGAAAACGTACACCTGTGTTAGCAAGATAGCAAATCAGTCCACTCTTAAGTGTTACACCTTTTATCAAGTCACCGGTATTGCACGAATAGAGTTTCTTGTTTTTTGTATCATATTTGTTACCATTGTCATCAAATTGACGATATTCCAAATAAAGAGTTTTTCCGTTCGGCAAATCTCGTTTATATGCAACAACTTCATTTTGAGCTGAGGCAGGATAGAGTGTATATGTACCGTTTTTATCAATGGTTTTAATTTGATTATTGTCAAGCCAACCGAGCGATTCGCGTTCTTTGACGGAAATATACTGTCCGATAGGGGTTAGATGTTTTGCCATCAGTGACATATAATACACAGCACTTGTTTGGTTGGAGCGGTACAAGTCTTTCAAGCCAAGTGCGTGCATGGTTTCGTGACATATTTTACCTGTCGGTAAAATAGGCAGATTATCCTCACCGCGATAAAGCACAAGTCCGTTTACGTTTTCGTAGTTGCACGTTAGCTGTAAATATTCTCCACTCTGATAAGTATTAACTCCTTCTTGCACTGAAATCATATTTGAATATGAGTGATAGTCCCAAAGAGGTGAATTCCAACCAACCGAAATATTTTGCGTTGTATTTTTGTAAATCACAGTAATTAAATCAATTTTTCCGTCACGGTTTCGGTCAAGATCGGCAAAATTATATTGATTTTCTTCTATATCTTTTGGTTTGTTTCCGTTCGTGATTGCGTTTGAAATTGTATTCGCCCAATCAGTCTGTAGTTCATACATTCTGGAATTTTCTTCTCCACTCTCGTAGCCGTAAGGGTTTTGGTCATCTTTTTCGGCATAATAACCGCGTGGCTTTGAAAGTGTGAGCGAATTGTTGTTGTCAAAAAGATAAAGCGTTTGCATATTCATTTTCCCGCCGCTTACTGTTTTGAAATAGTCAGCGACATTATATACACTTTTATTATATGTATTGTCTAAAATGTTGCGGACAGTTGTGTCGGCATAAGTGTTGTTGATAAATTCGTCCTCGTCAGAAAATTTCATAAATACAACAAGATTTGTGAAAGTTGGCGCGTTTGATTCGTCCGATAAAACCGCACCACAGGGAATAGTCCCGAAAATTAATATTAACGTGGTTATAATACATATTGCTGTTTTAAATAGTTTTGTTTTATTTTGCATTGTTTTCTCCTAATAGTCAGAGGAATAATCTCAGCTGACAAAGTAATTTAGATATTGTTCAACGTCAATCGGTTATAGCGTCAACAACTTCATTAAAGTTTTTCCTTAATAGCTATATTTTTGCAGTTAGGCGGGCATACCTTTCAAATTAAACTTACATTTCTCTAATCAACAATTTAGGAACACCCATTATTCGGCAGTGCTTTAATTCTTCACCCGCAATTAATATTGGCGGAACATTCGGATTGACAGGAACTAACCTCAACCAATCTTCATCTTCTACAAACTCGATTTTTTTTAATGTTGATATTTCGTCATTGTATATCACTGCTCCGACATCACCACTATAATTAACGGTACTTTGACGTAAGATTAATACTTTATCGCCGTCTTGATATTGAGGATACATACTGTCACCCTTAATGCACAGTACAAAGAAATCTTTCGGAGTATGTCCTTTTAAATATGAATTAGGAATATCGACTTTATCTCCGTCCCATGATTCAATAGCGATATGATTATATCCTTTCGCCATGTCACCTATAACGGGGAATGTTGTGTAGTCCTCTGTTATATTCGGATTTGGAAATTTATCATCTGTATATATTTCCGTTTCGTGTTCGTCCAGTCCCATTAAGTAGCTTTGAGTTGTTTGAAGTGCATTGGCAAAAGCTATGATTTTTGATTGAGTTATATCATTTTTGCCCATTTCAATTTTATTTATAGTTGAACGGGATTTATACCCTAACTTAGTTGCAAGTTCTTCTTGTGACATTCCGAGTTTTTCTCTGCGTGCTTTTATTCTCTTATATAATTCCATAAAATATCACTTCCTGTCTAAACATTTATTGTCATTATTAATATATCATAATGTAGACTATTTGTCAACTTTGCTTTAGAATTATAAAAAAGTTGATGAATAATCTACAAAATAAGGACATTCCTGTTAAGTAACAAAAACGAGGTGAAATTCACGGCAAGATAGAGAAAGATTGCGAAAGTGACGAAATGGGAACAATCGCAAGGAAAAATTGTTGTGAAACTCATTGACAAAGGATATATAAACAAAACTATATAGCATATTTGCATAAAAAATGTAAAAAGAAACTTGACAGAGAAATTGAGAAAGGATATAATATATTTGTAAGTCCATATGCTAAAAAAACATACCAAGAGCAAAAATACGATGAGGTTTATACAGAGTGTAGAGTATATGAAATATTAACTAACAAGTGAGGTGTAATGTATGTTAAGATTGCCTACAGAAGAAGAAAAAAAACTTCGTGATATTTTCAAACCGTATATTAATGGTTATAATGAAAAGCAACCTTTAACTTCTGATGCACCGCCTGAAGCTGTTGAGGCTTTTGAAAAATGGAAAGAACTTAGTCTGCGGTTAGACAAAGAAGCAGAAGAATTGATTATGGGTTGGGAAATAGTAAAAGAAAGTAAATAAAGCAAGCACGTCAAGAGGCGTGCTTTTTTGATACCAAAAAGGAGAGTGGGACAAGTGAATATACGAGGTTTACCGCCTTAGCACCTATGAAACGGTGCTTTTTTTGATCGTGATACAGTGAAGAATGCGATATATGAAAAGTGGCTTGACGGAAGATTACTTATAATGAACGCAAGTTGTTTCGGCGACTAAAAAATGTTGCGATATTTTCCTTTTGTGATATAATAGAACAAAAGGGAGGTAATGGATATGAAGAAATATATAGCAGGTATTGCAACAGGTGTGATTTTATCATGCACGGTAGCTTTGGCGGTAAATTACACCGCAACGGAAAATACGTTTCCTATTCAGTTAAATGGTGAAAACGTTAATGTAGAGGGGTATAATATTGACGGCAGTACATATTTTAAGCTCCGTGATATAGCCGATACGGTTGGCGGATTTAATGTTGATTTTAACGATAATACAATTCAGCTTTCCAAAGACGGATATGTATACGAAACAAAACCGAGTACAAAGGCTTTTGTTTTAGACGATAATGCAAAATCGTTTCTTGCGGAGCAAGGTTATGTAATACCGTATTTTACACAGAACGATTTACAAAGTGAAGATTTTGTAAGAAGTTTTATCTTTTATTATTACACAGAAGGTTACGGTGCGGATACGTCTGCTCAATATAAAAACGGATATTTTGAATGGTCCGAAAATTCCGTAAGAGATACTTATAAATTGCTTTTCGGTGCAGATATGCCCGAATATCACCCAACCGATAACGGCAGTGTTTTATATGAAAACGGTAATTATAAAATCAGTGTTTCAAATCGCGGAGACGGCAGATATGAATTTATAAGTGCCGAAAATGTCGGTGACGGAATGGACGTAGTATTTAAAAATACCGATTCAACAGGAACTGATTTCGGAAATGTCACGTTCCGCCTTGTTCCGACAGATAACGCAAACGGATATATAATAACTCAAAAGACAAATTAAAAATTTCAAATAAGGCTTAAAAAGTACATCGAAATTCGATGTACTTTTTTGTATGTCGAAAAGGAGGTTTATATGGGGTAATTGATAATGCAGTTCAATGGGTGACAGATAGTGCAAATGATGACAGTCACGGTTACAGTTAATCGGTGAGATGGAGACCGCATTATGATTGTTCTTCTTTTGTTATAACGGCATATCAAAATTCGGGAGTACCTGTTAAAGATAATGGCATGACATATACAAGAAAAATTAAAATCGCTCATTCACGAAGTACAACACGCAATACAAGTAAGAGAGGGATTTGCAGCCGGTGAAAGTTCCGATAACGAAAACAGAAATCAAAGTGCAGGAGAAATCGAGGCTGACGATGTCAAGGCAAGACAAAGTATGAGCAAAGAAGACCGGCTTAATACATTCCCTGAAAGTATGAAACCTAATCAAAATGCAGACGTTGTATTTTGGGAGAATGGGAAAAGCAACGAATATGGTGATGCAAATATTGACGAAGATATGGGTATAAGATATAATGATGATATAGATATACCTTATCGCAAAAAAACAACTTGATGAATATGTTATATCGGCAAACAACAGAGCAAATAAATTAAAAACATTAGATTACAAAGAAATCGGAAACAATTTTTATATATGGAGAAACAATAGCAAAACAGATTTTAAGGTCCTAATGCAGATTGAAATTGATGGTAATGAAGATTTTATTGATAATCTAAGGGAGGAATTATATAATGAAGAAACAAAAAAAATTGACACAAGCACAAAAGGATTTACTGCGTGGATTGAAGATATTCAGAGTGGACGAGGAGTGTATAATAGTAATAATGTTGATGACACAGAAAGCATTTCAAACAGAAATGATGATAGACTATATGATAAGTCACGAAAAAGCAACACAAGAAGAATTGCTATCCAAAGCAATGGAAATCAGCAAATTGAAGGGGAAATCTCATTAAAGGGCTTGAAGGATTTATAGAGGATAACGGTTGTAAAGTTGTTGGATATTATGCAATGACCACAGGGCAGGATATGTCCGAAAAAATGATTACTACAGATGAAACTTGGGAAAAGCTTAAACAATTCGGAATTGAAAAGATTAGAAATTTTGCAGAAAGCGAGGGGATAAGACGTGAAATATCAAGAAACGGACTTACAGAAAGAGAAACACGAGAACTCATCAGGCAGTACAAGAAGAAAGTTGACAAAAGAAGAACTAACAGCTTTATGCCGAAGAGTGGAGAAACACGGACAGAAATTCAAAGAATATACGATGATGAGAATGGCACAAAAAGAACAGGAAGAGGCAAAGCACGAGGAAAATTCTCATTAAAGAGCTTAGATAGCAGTAGCCTTGATACAGTTGAAAATAATACTGATAATGTGCAGATTAAATCCGGTAATTTTAAAAATTGGTTTGGAGATTGGGAAAATAACCCGAGTAAAGCAAGTAAAGTTGTGAATGAGGACGGCACCCCTAAAGTAGTGTATCATGGAACGGATAAGGGGGGCTTTTATGTGTTCGACCCTAAAATGTCTGACGATAAAATTTCATTGTTTTTTTCTGATAGCAAAGTGACATCAAATAGCTATGCTCAATCTGATAATCAGCAATTATACGAGGTTTATCTTGCAATAAAAAAACCATATGTTATAGACGCAAAAGGACATATGTGGAATGAGTTAGACGACAAATTAGGAAATACAACACGTGAAATAGCCGAAAAAGCTAAAAACCAAGGTTACGACGGCGTGATAATAGAAAATGTTCGTGATATGGGAGCAATCGTTATAAATAATACGACAGAGAAGTTTTACAATGATTTCATATCAGCATTATCAGGTGGCAATGAATCGGCGGTCGTGTAAGTCAATATAGGTCGTGATGTTATACCACAACACTTTTGACTGACTAATAAAAAAGTATAACATTTTATCACATTGATTTTATTTATAAAAACACTAAAAAACCGCATAAACACTTGATATTCAAGCATTTATACGGCTTTTAAATTTTGGTGCAGATGAAGGGACTTGAACCCCCACGTCGGTGACACTAGATCCTAAGTCTAGCGCGTCTGCCAATTCCGCCACATCTGCAAACAACATAATGGATTATATCAGATACACATACATTTGTCAACACTTTTTTTGAAAAAATTTTATAAAAATATTTTTCAGATAAAAATTTTAGTGAAATTGTAAAAAAGGACTGTACAAAATTTAATTGTTATAGTATAATTATGTTATTAATGATTAGCGATCATCAAGCTAAGAGAGAGGAGAAAAGAAAATGGAGAAAAGAAAAAAATTGTTGTCTGCGATACTTTCTGTATCAATGATTGCAAGTGCGTTCACTGCATTGCCTTTATCAGCAAGTGCAGAGGGTGAACAAAATTCCGGTGAAGAAGTTACTGCGACTGTTTCACCGAGTACAACGGCTGGAGTTACGACAACAGGTGAACCTGTTGCAACAGCGACAACTGAAGTTGAGTCTACAGACGAACCCGCTATAGCTGCAACTCCGGAGGCGGCAGGCGTTGTTTACGAAGACCAAAAAATCAAAATTACAAATGCTAAAGCTGACAAAGTAACAATCGTAATTTCAAAGTATTACGATAACAAAACTTTAGCAGGCGTAGAATTAAAGGAAAATGTTACACTTGAAAACGGTAGCGGTGAAGTTGCTTACGATTTACAAGGTAAAGCGGCTAAAATTATGGTTTGGGATGATATAAAGACAATGACACCTTTATTTGCAACAACAAGTGTTGAAGGTACTGTTGATCCGGCACCTACTCTAAAGCCGACTGCACCTACAAGCCAGCCGGAAACAACACCGACGGCTGAGCCTACTGCAACACCGACAGTTAAGCCGACAGAAGTACCGAGAGAATATACAGAGATATATACTCAGGACTATGAAGATGTAGCAGATACAGCTGCATTAAAGAATATTTGGGCATCAGCAAACTATGCAGACGGTATTACTTTGGGTACAGATAATACTAAATATGCACAGTACACTGACGCAGATAAGAATACAAGAAGTGCAACATCGGCATTTGATGTTGATTTGTCTTCTCAAGATAAGTATGCGGTAGAATTTGACCTTGCATTAACTAAGTCAAGCAAAGATGATGTACAATTTGTTGTAGCATCAGGAACTATGCCGACTGCAAACACAGGTATGACTTCAAATTATATCTTCAAGATAAATATGGCAGGTAATTCTAATAACTGTAAGATTAATGACGTTGATGCGGCAACCGTAACTCTTACAGACGCAGCTTGGTACCACTATACAATATTGGTTGACAAGAACGAAGGCTTGGCAACTGTCAATATCACAGATAAGAGTGGTGAAAAGGTTGTAGACAAGTTGATTGTTCCTACAAACGGCGTTAATGATAAGATTACAGGTATCTTATTCTTGTCAGGACGTTATCAGAGTGTTATGAAGTTGGATAACATTGTTGTTCGTACAACAGATAAGTATGATGAGTTTGGTCAAAAGGCAGAAGAAACTCTATCAAAAGTTGAATTTGCTTCTGAACTTAATACTACAATTAACCAACCTAATGAAGGCGAGCCTGTACATAAGCCTATTGCAATTAAGGCAACAGGTATATATGGCGGCGACCTAACAAACAAGGAAGGTCTTAATGTAGAATGGACAGTTACAGGCCTTGATAAAGAAGACGGCTATATTTCACTTACAAAGGCAGAAGGTACAGGTGAGGGTACTGACGGTGATAGCCCTAACGGAAATACCACTGCTTACTTTAATGTAAGAAACGGTGTTTCAAACTGGTTCGGTAAGGTTACTGCAAAGGTAACATATCTTGATGAATCATTTGAAATATCTACTCCGTTTGCCGTAATCGGTGCGAGCGGTTCAACTAATATAGCTCCGGATGCCGGTTATCCTGAAAACATGAGTTCATATGACGATTCTCTTGTAGGATACACAGCTACATCAAATACAATCAATTCAAAGGATCTTGTTCTTAACGGCTGGTCAATATACGGTTCAAACGGTGTAAGAACTCTAACACTTAAGAAGGATGAAGATAATACAAAGTATCTTCAATTTGCATCAAACGGTGGCGGCGGTTCAACTGTCGGTGTATATCAACTTGCAGAACAAGCGTCACAATATATCGTTGATATGAAGGTTAGATTTACGGGCGGTGCAATGGCATTCGGTCACTACGGTAATACACCGAATAATGCAACTAATAATCCTAACTGGACAGTATCATACGGAAGTGGTGCTTTGACGGTTGGCACTCAGTCAATTTCAGGTGTCAACAGTGAAGATTGGTACAGAGTAATTGTTTCTGCAGATGAAAGCGTAGGAACTTACTGGGTTAAGGTATATAATGACGCAGGTACTCTTGTAGGCGAAACAACAGCTGAAGCTATGAGTTCTACATATACAGAAACACAGAAATATTTCTGTTTCCAAGGTACATATCCTGTAGATTTGGCAAGCTTCAAAATTTACACACCTACAGCCTCAACAATGACTGTAAATACTGAGGCAGAAACTATCCAGGTTCCTGAAACAGGTGCAAACAGTGCAACAGCAGAACTAACTGCTATAGTTAAGGATACAGACGGATATAATATCTCAGGTGCCGTTACTTGGTCACTTGCTGATGAATACACAGGTGTAAGCATTGCAAGCAAGGATGCTCAGACAGCAACTTTGACAGTAACAGACGAGGCGGCTGCCGGAACTGTTACAGTAGTTGCAACTTATGGTTCAAAGAGAGTTGAAAAAGAAATTTCTCTATCAACAACAGGTAATGCAATCGCATTTACAAAGTCATCTTCAAGCATAACAATTCCGTTTGAGGGCTCTGAAGACGTAACAGGTAACTTCACGGCAGAAGTAAGAGACAAGGCAGGTCATGCTGTTGAGGGTGCAAACGTAACTCTATCACTTGTTGATGCTGCAGGCACACCGGTGACAAATGCGAAGGGAATTACATTCGATGCAACAACAGGCGTTTTGACAGTTCAGGCAGGTGCAGTATCAAAGGTTCTTTATGTTAAGGCGGTTGCAACTGTAGGTGAAGAAACTTTGACATCAAGAGTTAAGGTTAATGTACACGGTTTGTCATTTGCATTCGGAAGTAATGATCCGTCAGACGACAGCTTTACAAAGGTAACAGCAGCTGACGCATATTCAGATAAGATTGGTTACGGCTTTGATGATACATCAGTAGTAACAAGTGAAGAATCAGATGTAAAGGGTACTGCGGCATACAGATTTAAGGCTAAAGTTCCTAACGGTAACTATGTTGTTAAGGTTACAACTTCATCTGCAACAATGACTTCTGAAGTAGTTGAAGGAGTTGCGGCAACAACAGGAATTACAAAGACAGGTACACAATTTAATGTAGCAGTTTGCGACGGTGTACTTGACCTTACATTTGAAAGCGGTTCAACATTGTCAGATTTGACAATTACACAAGCTGCAGCTAAGGCAGCACTTGCTAAACCGGCAGTATATGCTATCGGTGACTCAACAACAAATAATAATGCATCAGGTAACATTTCATGGGGTAACCGTGTAGGTAATGGTGTAGCAGTTCCTGATACATTCTCATCATTCAGCAATAACGGTATGGCAGGACGTGATTCTGTAAACTTCTATAACCAAGGCAGAGTTGAGACAGTTCTGTTGAGCGTTTGCCCTGGTGACTATGTAACTGTTAATATGGGTATTAACTCAAAAGAGGCAGGTGAATCTGCATCATACTACACATTGCTTAATAACTACTATGTAGAAGGTATTATTCAACGTGGTGCTATTCCTGTAATTGTTACAGCTACACCGCTTGGATTCAGTAGTTCACAGTATCCGTATAATGCATCAACAGGTAAGTTTACAGTAAATCGTGGTACAGGTGCTCATAACGGTGATTTGAGAAAGATTGCTCAATCACATAATTTGAACATTATTGAATTGGGTTACTATTTTGAAGATTACTTTAATAGTCTAACAGCTGAAGATGTTGCAGCTTATAACGCTGAAAACGGAACAAGCTTTACATCACAAGTTGAACTTGTAAAGAGCTGGTATGGTGACCACAACCACTATAAACAGTATCTTGCTGATAAGATTGGTTCATATATCCTTGACAGTGTGTCGAAGATTGCAGGCGGAAGTACAGACTTCAACCAGGCAAATGATACACATATCAATGAACAATAATCAACTTAAAAGAACTTCCCGAATGGGAAGTTCTTTTTTTGTGCCTGCTTCCATATACATAAACTAAAAAGGGGATTTGGGTGTGAAAAAAATACTTTTAGTAGTTGTTATAATCATTTTTATTACGTTGCTTTTGCCGCTTGCGATAGTTTGGTTAATCGGTGGCAGTGGAGAAGGACAAAGTCCGATTGAGAGCGGAACGGTAAGTGTGTATGTGTCGGAAGAAGATTGTGTTAAAGATATGGATATTAATGAATATTTAAAATGCGTGGTGGCGGCGGAAATGCCTGCCGATTTTGAGGAAGAGGCATTAAAGGCACAAGCCGTTGCGGCAAGAACATATCTGTACTCACATATTGCCGAAAAAGACAAAGGCAACATTGCCGAAAGTCACAACGGTGCGGCGATATGCACCGATTCAACTCACTGTCAGGCGTATATTTCGGAGGATAAGCGTAGAGAAAGTTGGGGTGACAGTGCCGATGAAAATTGGAACAAAATAAGCACAGCGGTTGACGAAACTACAGGACAGATAATGACGTACAACGATGAAATAATATCGGCGGTATTTCATTCAACTTCGTCGGGTATGACGGAATCGGCAGTTGACGTTTGGGGGGCGGACGTGCCGTATTTGCAAAGTGTTACAAGTACGGGAGATAAAGAATCACCGAAGTATCACAGTGAATTGACATTGAGTGAACAGGAATTTAAAAATATTGCGGAAGAAAAAATTGACGGTGTGGATTGGAATAATGGGCTTGTATCGAACATTAACCGCTCAAATGCAGGCGGTATTGTAACACTTGATGTAGGCGGAGTGAATATAAAAGGAACAGAATTTAGAAATATATTTTCACTGCGTTCCGCAAATGTTGAAATATCGCAAGAAAACGGCAATATAAAAATGAGCGTAAAAGGGTTCGGTCACGGCGTTGGTATGAGCCAGTATGGTGCAGATTACCTTGCAAGGCAGGGAAAGACATATGAGGAAATTTTAAAAACTTATTATACAGGTGTTGAAATAGAAAACAGGTAAAATTGCACAAAAAATGATACGAAAATTTGTGACTTAAAAAAAAATATGACTGTTTTTTATATTGAGAAATTCCGTAAAAAGTTATAAAATATTATTATAATTATTTTTGAGGGAGAGATTTAATAATGAACAGAAAAGTGATAAGTGCGGCGGTTGCAGTTGCAATGACCGCCACAATGAGCAGTTTTGCCTTACCGGCAAACGCCGCGGAAGTTAAAACTCCGCAATATCAAACAAACGCACGTCAAATGGAAAAGCTTAATCGTGGATTGATTGCTGTTAAGACAACGGCAGATACACGAGGTCAGGCAGTTAACGGTGTATATTTGAGTTGGAGATTGCTTGGTGACGAAAGTCTTGAAAATCAAGCATTCGATATTTATAAAAACGGTACAAAAATACATACAACAGGTGTACATGACGCTACAAACTGGATTGATACATCGGGTACTGCATCGGATAAATACAAGGTTGTAAAAGCGGGTGAGGACGCGTCTAAGGAAACTGAAGTTACACCTACTTCAAACAACAACTGTGCAAAGTCAAATGAGGTCGGAAATGGAAACAGTGAGAAAAATTCATTTACATATGTAGATATTCCTATTTCACGTCCTGATCCGGTAGAAAGAATGGGTGACGGCAAGATTTCAAATTATTACACTGTTGATAAAAGCCACGAAGGCGGTGCGAATGACGCGTCTGTCGGCGATCTTGACGGTGACGGCAATTATGAAATTGTATTAAAGTGGGACCCGACAGACTCAAAAGACAGTGCCGGTGCGGATTTTACAGGTAATGCATATATTGACGCATATAAGATTGATCCGAACAATGACGGTTATATGTGGCGTATTGATTTGGGTAAAAATGTTACATCGGGTGCACACTATACGCAATTTTTGGTGTATGACTTTGACGGTGACGGAAAGTCAGAAGTGGCAATGAAAACAGCACCCGGTACGGTTGACGGCACAGGTCATTACGTTACGGAAGTCGGTGATACTGACGAAATCAGAAATACCGACAATACAAAATCATATATAGGCACAAGCGGAAGATTAAAGGGTAAAAATCCGTTTACGCAGTATTTAACCATATTTGACGGCGAAACAGGTGCCGCACTTTATACAACGGACTATATTCCGTATGATGCGGCAGAAGATAAATATTGGGGCGACGGCAAGGCAAAGTATAACAGAAGTGAAAGATACCTTGCGGCAGTGGCTTATCTTGACGGTATTCATCCAAGTATCGTTATGTGCAGAGGTTATTATCACGACTCTGTAATTCGTGCATATACATGGGACGGTACTGAACTTACAATGCAGTGGGAGCATAAAGGTAAGAAGAGTGCAAGTTCAACGACACTGTATGGACAAGGAAATCATAATCTTTCTGTAGGTGATATTGACAATGACGGCAAGGACGAAATTGTTTACGGAAGTGCCGCACTTGATGATGACGGTAAAACAGTTCTCGGAAATACAGGTCTTGGACACGGTGACGCAATGCATATGAGCGACTTTAATAATGACGGCACTCAAGAAGTATTTTCGGTAAAAGAGGAGGAATTTAAAAAGTATGCCGAAGATTTAAGAGTCGCAAGCACAGGAAAGCATTTTTGGAGTTCCGGAAAACTTGTTACATCAGATGATAATGGCAGAGGTGTTATGGATAACATTGACGATGATTATGCAAAGTCGCATCCAAATGCATTGGCGATAGGTTGGAGCAGCGGAATTGCGAATGCTCACGACTTAAACGGTGATGATGTTGCCGCAAAACCGGCTGGTGCGGGAAGCGGTACCTTTGATAATTTCCTTGTATATTGGGACGGCGATTTGAGCCGTGAGTTGCTTGACGCAAACATTATCCAAAAATATTATGCCGCAACAGGTACAACAAAGAGATTTTACGGTCCGTCAGACGGATACACACTTACAGGCGGTTCTACAAACAACTACTCAAAGAGAAATCCTTCGCTTGTTGCCGATATTTGGGGCGACTGGCGTGAAGAAATTATAATGCCGGTAAACAAAGGTTCAGCAACGGATCAGGCATATTTGAGAATATATACCTCTACAATACCTACAGATTACAGAATTACAACATTAATGCACGACTGCCAATACAGATTGTCGGTAGCGTGGCAGAATGTCGGATATAACCAACCGACACACGCAAGCTATTATATAGGTTCTGTGGCACTTGCAACAGACGAAAGCGGCAATACACTTAACTATCTTGCACCGGCAGTACCTTATACAAAGGTGACATATTCGGCACCGGAGCAAGTAGCGGTTACGGGAATGACTTTGGAGAAAAAGTCAATAGAAGTTGAAAAAGGCAAGACAGAAACAATCAATGCGATTATCACACCTGAAAATGCGACAAGAAAGGGTATAACTTGGACTTCGTCCGATACAAACGTGGCAACTGTTACAAACGGTGTTGTGAAAGGTATTTCAGCCGGAACTGCAACTATAACGGCAACAACCAAAGACGGCAACTTTACAGATACTTGTGAAGTGACTGTTATGCAAAATGCAGTTACGGGCATAAGAATTTCAGAAAAACTAATTGATTTGGGAATGGGTTACAAAAAACAAATTACCGCAACGGTAATGCCTGATGACGCTACGGATAAGTCTGTAGAATGGACATCGGAAAATCCTGAAATCGCAACAGTTTCGGACAACGGTACAATCACAGGTAAAAGCTACGGTAGAACGGTTGTAACCGCGACTACAACAGACGGCGGATATACCGCAAAGTGTGTGGTAAGAGTTAAACCGATAGATGTAGTTGACGCAACTGGTAACAATGAGTTTGTGTTGTCTAATACTGATAGTGAAACTAAATTGGTATCGTCAACTGCGAAAGGAATGTCATTGGAACAAACTAATTCTAATGTCGGAGCAGAAGTTTATAAAGACTTTGAGGTATTTAGTGATAATAAAGCAAAAATATCATTTAAGTTCAATACCGGTGGTCAACGTGTTGACGGCGGAACGATTGGCGGTGTAAACTGGACTGGTCATGAGTATACTTTTGGACTTCAATTTCTTGATTCTGAAGGTAAAAATATTTTAACATTATCACAAGCGCATAATACTGTGGCTCAGCAAACTCAAAGTAAGATTGGCGAAGGGACGGAACAACAGGCAAGCAGTGCTTGGAAACTTGTAGAAAGCAAGAATAACAGCCCATTCGGACGCAGTATGACGAAGTGGGAGGTAGAACTTGAATTTGATTATTCAAATGATGTATGCAATGCCAAAGTAATCGGTGGAGATGGTGCAGGAGATATTTATGAGAAAAGTTTCTCATTAAACGGTTCGAAGTTTAAAACATTAAAGTATTATACAACAAGAGATAAAGAAAATGCTACGATAAGTGTAAAACCATCAATATCAAATTTGTCATATGTAATGACAACAACTGCTTCGGGTGTAACAGAAGAATTGTATAACAAGGGCGGTGACAGCAAATTTGCTGAAAGTGACTTGACAGATTGGACACAAGTAGGTACTGACACTGCGTCACTTGCTGTAGACAGCGATAATAACCGTATTTGGTATAATGCGACTCAACCGACAGGTGAATACAGTGCGGAAAAGACTTTTGAAGTAGGCAATAATGCTGTTGTAACGTATGATGTTGATTGGTATTTCGGAAATGCGGTAAGCAGAGAAGGTAACTTTGAGTATCTTCAAATCGGTAATATTCGTCTTGGCTGGACAAACGGCTATAAGATGTTCCTAAGCACAGACGGCGGAGCAACATGGCTTGACAGCGACAGTGACGGCACAAATGACAGCATATTCAACGGTGCAAATCAAATATACACTAAGAATGTTAAAGTGACGGTTAATACTGCTACAGGTGTAGCATCACTTTGGTTTGACGGAACAAAAGTAGGCGATTATACTACAGATAACGCGGCAAATGCTGTTAAATTCGGATTTACTCGCGCCGGTGCGGCACCTAACTGGGCTGTTCCGAACGGTATCGACAGAATTAAAGTGTCACAATTTGTTCAAGGTGAAGAACCTCTTGAATTTTCAGAAGTGAAAGTAAGCGGAAAAGACGATAAGACTGCTACGGTAACATATGCGGTTGTTGATGAAGATGTTGATGACATTTCATTGATAGGTGCATTGTATGACAAGGACGGTAAACTTGTTGAAATCAAGACAGTTCCTGTTGCCAATGTTGAAAAAGGCAAATATTTGAACAGTGAAATTGTTTTTGAAAACAGTATCAAAGAAAATAATTTGAAAGTATTTATGTGGAATTCGCTTGGCTGTATGACAGCACTTTGCGAAAATGCTCAATAACAAATTTAAAAACAAAAATCGCAGACTATAAGGTCTGCGATTTTTTTAATGTGTTATTCAGTATGTTTTCGAGTTCTATTGCTTTTGATACGACTTCGGGGTCGGAAAGACAATAATTTTTTTCAATTATAAGATTATCAAAATCTGTTTTCAGTTGTTTAATGTTGTTCATTTATGTATGCTCCTTTCGATTGCACGGTTATATGTAAACCACTGTTTGTTGTATTTATTTTACAATATATGATAAAACTTGTCAATATATTGTGGTATAAAAGGAGCAACTTTCGTGTTGCAGAAAACGACACAACCGTTTAAATTTCATTATCTTTCTTCGCTTTAACCTGTAAAACGACAAAAGCTGACACAGCGGCAATCATAAACAGTATTGCAACAAGCTGAGAAATGCCGAGAACATTTGGAATTACATATAATATATAATTCGGATTTCTCATACCTTCAAGAAACAGTCTGCCGAATGAATACCAGAAAATATAGAAACAAAATACCTGCCCGTCATTCTTTTTCTTGTCACGAATCAGAAGAAGTATCACAAGTCCGATAACATTCCATATCGATTCATATAAAAATAATGGGTGAACAGGTGTTGCACCGTTTATGGACATACCGAAAAGGCTGTTTGTTTCACCGCCGTACACTTCGACGTTTACAAAGTTTCCGAAACGTCCGATTGCTTGACCGATAAAAAGACCTGGTGCACATACGTCAAAGACTTTGGCGATATTCAGCTTTTTAACTTTGCAGTATATAACGGTTGAGATTATCGCACCGATAATACCGCCGTAAATAGCAAGTCCGCCGTTCCAGACTTTAAACATATCGGCTATCGAGTCAAATTCATCGAGTGCGAAAAGCACATAATATATTCTTGCGCTGATTATTCCGAAAATAAGTCCGAACAAGGCGATATCCCATACATTATCTTTTTTCACACCACGCTTTTCGCAGGTTTTATAAACGAAAAACAATCCTAAAAGAAAACCCGAAAGAATGATAAGCGCATACCAATAAATAGGCTTTGAACCTATTGAAAATGCGACAGGTGAAATGTTTAGAGAAATACCGAGTTTAGGAAAAGCAATGTTGTTCATAATCATACCTCCTTCATAGTAAGTGAAATACGTTTTTTCGGTACGTCAACTTCAAGTACACGAACTTTCACAACGTCACCGACTGAAAGTACGTCGGTTGGGTGCTTGATGTATCGGTCACATATTTGCGATATGTGTACAAGTCCGTCTTGATGAACACCTATATCGACAAATGCACCGAAATCTATAACGTTTCTCACCGTTCCCGTCAGTACCATATCCGGTTTTAAGTCCTCCATTGAGAGAATGTCGCTTCTTAAAACAGGTTGCGGCAATTCTTCACGCGGGTCGCGACCTTTCTTTATAATACTGTCGGCAATGTCTTTTAAAGTGATTTCACCTATTCCGAGTTCTTCGGCTAATTTATGTGTATTTTCTTTCGACAGACGTTGCTTTAAATCCGCAACTGTGCCGTCTTGAACGTCTTGTTCGGTATATCCCATATGTTTAAGCAGCTGCGCGGCGGCTTTGTAGCTTTCAGGGTGGACGGAGGTGTTGTCAAGGACGTTGTCACCGTCTGTTATACGCAAGAAACCTGCGCACTGCTCAAATGCTTTTGCACCGAGTTTTGGCACTTTCAAAAGTTCTTTTCTTGTATTGAATTTACCGTTTTCTTCGCGATATGTGATTATGTTTTTTGAAACGGTTTTGTTAATTCCGGCAACATATGAAAGCAGTGACGGAGAGGCGGTGTTAAGATCGACACCGACACTGTTTACACAATTTTCAACCACTCCTCCGAGTGCCTCACCAAGTCGCTTTTGGTTCATATCGTGCTGATATTGTCCGACGCCGATTGACTTAGGGTCAATTTTTACAAGCTCTGCAAGCGGGTCTTGCACACGTCTTGCTATTGAAACGGCACTTCTGAGTGCAACGTCATACTGCGGAAATTCTTCGGTTGCAAGCTTTGACGCACTGTAAACCGACGCACCTGCCTCGTTTGTCATAATGTAAAATACTTCTCGGTCAATTTCTTTTAAAAGGTCGGAAATAAATATTTCGCTTTCCTTTGAGGCTGTTCCGTTACCGATTGAAATTAAGTTTACGTTGTTTCTTAAAATCATATCCATAAGAATTTTCTTAGCCTTGTCTTTGTCGTGGTTAGGCAATGTGCAGTAAACAACATTGGTGTCAAGGACTTTGCCTGTTTCGTCCACAACCGCGACTTTGCACCCTGTTCTGTAACCCGGGTCAAAGCCCATAACGATTTTATCCTTAATAGGCGGTTGCAATAA
>ENA-USUG01002833-USUG01002833.1-human-gut-metagenome-genome-assembly--contig:-NODE-2833-length-25219-cov-15.792618_pt1 | contig 25219 bp, 33 predicted proteins | sample MGYA00250059_ERZ773394 | MGnify/ENA primary metagenome ERZ773394 (study PRJEB29103, sample SAMN06111957) | human gut metagenome | biome: human gut; feature: ankylosing spondylitis patient; material... | reverse complement strand
AGAAATCGCTGCTTGATGCCCGATTTGCCAAGTATAGCCTCTATCTTCCGGCGCTTCTGTTCCTGTTCTTCTGCAATAGCCTGTGCTTTCCGCAGTTCTTCCTGCTTAGCGTCCCAACGCTTCCAGAACTCGACCGCTTTTGCACAGTCACATCTTTGCGGTTGGTTCAGCCACCATACAAGAGCTTTGCCTGCAATCACAATACATTCGTGGTACAGCGTCTTTCCGCAGTATTTACACGTCTTCGGTTCCGGTATGGGTTCGTCGCTCGGTATCCCCAGCTCCATTACTTCCTTGCTCGTGTATATCGGTCCGTGCTTAGTGCTGTCACCATTCGCTTGGCCTGAAATTCGTATGAGTTCCTCCATCGTTTACCTCAGCCTTTTTTCTCGGTACGTTGTCCTGCTCCATCCATTTGGCAATTGTCGTTATGCAATCAAGGTTCTGCTTGCCTCTCTTCTCTGCCCAGTCACGAAATCTTTTCTTGTACTTCTCCGTTGCCTCGATACCGTACAGGTCAATCAGATTTTGCTCCTGCGAGCCGGAAGCGGAGCGTACCGCTTCTTTTTCTTCTTTTTCTTCTTTATTCTTCTTATTCTTCTTTACTTCTTTAAGCGGGTCGACTCTGCGGTCGGTCAGCGGTCGGTCAGCGGTCGGTTGTCGGTCGGTCTGCGGTCGGTTATCGGTCGGCTTATCCTGATACTCATTGTAGTTAGATATAGTAACAATGGTGTATCGAGCGGTCGGTCGGCGTGTTATTTCTCCGCTACTTTCCAGACGTTTAAGTGCCTTCAAAACTGTATCTTTACTGTAATTCAGCGTTGCGCCCAATTTTGCAAGACTTACGACCGTCTGACCTCGTTCAATTTTCACATCCCGCCAGTATGCAGACTCGTAATTTGCCGTCAATAACAAGTGCATAAACACTCTGAACATTACCTCGTCTGAGTACCATTGCCACTTAGTCATCTTGCGGTACAGCTTTATGTAACCGCCCTCAATATCAGCCATCAGATCACCTCCGAGCCTGCGTCAGTTCTTTGTAATTGCGCCAGTAGTAATAGAAAATCTCAAGCATTTTGCCTGCCGTGTCTTTCGGATCTTCTACAAATTCAACGGAAAAGCCGTATCTGCTTGCACTGCTCCATGCTTTCAGCGTGGCATAGACATTGGCACCTATATCCTTATTCTTTCGCTGTGGCGACATATCCATCTGCCATTTAGGCACCTGATAGGACTTTAACGCACCCCACGAGCTTACATTTTCAAGAAGCAACGTAAAACCGTTTGCAAGCTGTGAAGCGGCGCTCATTTCCTTTTCTATGCGTGCCCTGTCCTGCATAATGTTGTTATATATCTCGTCTACATTCGCCTTTCGTTCTACAGCACAAGACAGGGAAAAGTCCCTGCCCTCTGCCATAAACGAATAATCGCCGAAATCGAGCTTCCTTTTTTCCGTCATTATTCCACATTCGCCGAGCTTGTCAATAATGTGTTTGTTCTGCTGCTCCCTTGTATCATAGATAACGGTGACGGTTTTCATAAATGTCTTTTTATCAAAACTCATAGCCACCTCATCAGAACGGGTAATCATCATCGTCATCGGGTGCTACTACTGCCGAGCTTGCCGGAGTGGTTGGTGCATTATACGAAGCAGCCGCAGGTGCGGGCGTATAACCTGTCGTACCAGAAGAACTGCTATCCTTCTTCTCACCCGTGAATGTCGAACGGTCAGCAACTATTTCGGTAACGTATGCTGTATTGCCGTTCTTGTCCTGATAGCTTCTCGTCTGAATTTCGCCCTCAATGAGTATCATACGTCCCTTAGCAAAATATCTTGATATAAATTCCGCTTCGTTACGCCATGCAACAATGTTAAGAAAATCGGTCTTTTTTTCTTCGCCTTTTGTCTGAAATCTGCGGTCAACCGCTATTCTGAATGACAGCACAGATACTCCGGACGGCGTGGTTTTAAGTTCAAGGTCGTTTACGATACGCCCCATAAGAATTGCCTTGTTGTACATTTAGTCCTCCATGTCCTCAATATTACTGTCGATTATCTCGTCCCTGTAGTTTATGATCTCCGAAAGCACCTTAGTGTGACGGCAGTAATTGCACTTTTCACACCTCAGAGGTGTCAGTTTACCTTCCTTTATCATCTTGTAACGTGGCGATAAAGTCCTTACTGTAAAGAGCGCCTCGTCAAGATTTTCCTGCGGTATGTAGTATAACTGCAAGTCGGGCTCAGGCTTCTGTTTCGTTATCGCCGCTATATAGAACGGCAAGCTTTTGCCTGTATTCTGCCTTACGATTTCCTGATAGATCGCACCTTGTATGTCATAGCCCCAGTAATCAATGAAATGCTGCCATGCTCCAAACTCAGAGTTATATACCTCGTCAAAGTCCTTAACACACTTCAGATCAACTATCGCTTTATCCGGATGATAGCTGTCAACCTTGATTTTATAGGGCACACCGGCTATCTCACCGATGAAGATAACCTGCTTTTCGCCTGCCATATACCTTGAAAACAGCTCATCTCTTTCTGCACGCTGTATCATAGTTTCTGCGTGCTTGTATTCGCTTTTCAGATCGCCGTTTCGTGTGAATATCTCAGGGTGCTGCGCTCTGAAAATGTCGAGCGTCCCCTCGTAGTGTGCGTCAACGTAAGATCCGACAAGGAGAGAAGTCGTAACCTCTCTCTCGTGCTCTCCGTTAAGTTCAGCCAGTGCCGAGCTTTCACATTTCTTAAATGCCTTGAACTGAGATGAGCCCATATATTTTCTGTTCATCTCAGTGCTGAAATAGTTTTCCGAGTTTACTTCTATCATAAGTAGTTTACCTCCAGCTCTCCGTCCGTTGTTCTTGTAGCGATAAACTGCAAGCCTTTTTCCTTGCACTTTTCGTACAGATGCTGTCTGTTCTCGGTGCTGAGCTTTTCTGTGCCGTCAATAAGTATCAGCTGTAAAGCGTTGGGTTTTGAAACAGTAACGTCAATGCAAAGGTTCAGCTTTTCGCCCTCGGAAAGATTGCTGACCGGCAAGCCGTGAATAAGCGGTATGCCGTTTTCAACCGTAAAGCCCTCAATCGGTATCGTTGCATTTTCAAGTATCATACCGGGCAGACTGCGTGCAAGCTCTATCTTCTCTGTCAGCTTGTCCGCCTTGCTTTTAAGCTCCTTGACCTCAGATTCCATATTAACCATACGGTTATATTCGTTCAGATGCTTTTTCATCGCTTCCGCCGTCTTTACCTCAGCTTCAAGCGCTGATGTGTCTATCCGCTCTTTTGAAAGGCAGTCCTGCGCTGTTTTCATATCGCCGTCAAGCTTTGCTATCTTTTCACGGTAGGTAGCTTCAGCGACCGCCAGCTTATCCGCATAGATTGTATCGAATGTACCGAGCTTTTCCTCAGCCGCCTTTATCTCCGCCTTTTTGCGCTCAATCTCAGCGATAAGGCTTTCCTTTTCGGCAGAAATACGGCTCTTTTCATTAGAAAGCTCTATTTCCTTCTCAGCCTCATAGCCCCTTACCTTGTTGTTATAGCTGTCCATAAAAGCTCTTGCACGGTCGATAAGATTGTTGTTGCGCTGTGCTTCCGTTATCTTGGAATAAACGCCGCCAACATCATATTTGTCCCATTTTTCAGCGTCAAAATGTTCGGGTATGTCTTTTGCTATATCCTCGATGAACGCCCGCTTATGGCGCATTTCACGCTGAATATCCTGTCTTTCAATGAAATAATCGCCGTGATCGCTCTGAATGTCTGATAGTACCTGTAAAATGTTCTGCTGATAATCAACGCCGCTCGGTATCTCACCGAACTGTTCCTTTATCCAGTTCAGATCCCAGTCAAAATCTATCATATCAAGGATTATTCTGTTCTGCTCTTTTTCGGGGAGAGCGATAAACCTGACCGGATCTATCTGCAGTGGCGTGAATATCGACTGCAAGAAACTTTCGGGAGCAGGAACATCACGTCCGCCTTCCTTGATAGACTTGTAATCTGCCTGTCCGCTTCTCTTCTTGCGGTCTATGTACAATCCGCTGTCGGTTTCTATGATGATCTCGCCCTCATTCTCACCCTTTTTGAGAACAAAAGAGCGGTCAGAGCGGTTTGTCAGCGCATAGCGTATAGCGTCAATTACAGATGTCTTGCCTGCGCCGTTCGTACCGGTTATCTCAACCGACTGTCCGTCAAGCTCGGTTTCCGATATGCCAAATAAGTTTTTGATCTTGATTTTTGTTGTTTTCATGCGTTACCTCCTAATGCATCGGGTGCTTTTCTGCTTTCAATCTTCTGTTTTTCTGCCAGTGAACAGTCCCAGCAAAGACTTTTGCCGTACTTATCGTATGACATCTGAGCTATCTGCTCGGCAGAGAATTTGCCATTACCTGCTATTTCTTTTCCACAGTCGGCACAAGTCCTTTCGGTCTGAGCTATCTGTGGTACTGTCGGACGTATTCTCAGTCCGCCGACCTTTTTTCCTGCAAACACAACCGTCGGATCAAAATATACCTGTATGGCACGGCCTGCCCAGTCTTCTATATATGGAGCGTTGTACAGCTTCTGTATCTGCTTCATATTTGTCTTATTCAGTATAAACGGCTTCTGACCGTTCTTGAGGTGTGCCACTACCTCGTATTCTTTTTTACCGTTCACGCCTACTATTTCTTCACGGCGGACATAATCAATTACGACTACTATGTCCTGGCCGTTCGGAAGCGAGTACGCTCCGAGATAATTCGGGTTCGTAAGCAATTTCCAATGCGTTTTTATTTCCGGCATTACTTTTTACCGTTCCTTTCTGCTTTTCTAAGCGTGTATACGCACTTCCCGACCGCCATATCAAACCTTTTACAGTCGCTGTAGCAGTGCGTCATACACACCGGTGCATATTTGTAGTACGGGCATAATACCCAGTTGTTATTTTGCTCTGCGGTCTTGCCGCAGTGAGAGCAGGTCATTCCTTTTTTGATGAGAACAGCTCTGATAAATTCATCTGTTCACCTATAGCTGATGTGCTACCGTTAAAGCTCTTATCTGCCTGTTCTGCGTTTGCTACCATTTGTTTATAATAGCTGCTTTTAAGCTCGATGCCTATCGCACGTCTACCAAGTCCGAGGGCTACAAACGGAACAGATCCTATACCGCCGAAAGGATCAAGAACAATATCATTCGGGTTAGTCCATAGCTCTACACAGCGTTTAATTACTTCAAGCTGTAAAGGACATATATGACGTTCATCCTTTTCTTCTCGTGCCGAGTTTTTTTGTAGAGTATCACTCTGACGTATATCCATCCACACAGGAGAAGCGTACTGTTGCCACACATCGCACGGGAAGCTCTCGTCAGTATGAGTTACACGTTCCGGATTATCTCCGGGCTTACGCATTGTCAGAATGTAATCAGGTATTCCTTGACGATTCATAGCACTGTCTTTTTTTATCTGTTTATGTAACAATCCAAGAGCTTTTGTTCTCTGCATTTCGGTGACCGGGTTTTTCCATATCGTTACACGACTGTGATAGATAAAACCGCAATCTTCGAATACCTGACGAATTATTGCAGGAAAATCTTTAAGACCTATCACACCGTCACGCTCTTTCATTTTCGGTAAATCCATGCAGTGAAAAGAAAGTAAACGTCCGGGCATAGTTATTCTGAACAGTTCGGCGGCAAGATACTTGAAATGCGTGTAAAACTCGTCATCGTTCTTACAGTTGCCCATATCTCTGTCGCTATTGCTGTATGTATACAGGCTTGCAAATGGCGGTGAAAAGATAGTGTAGTGAATACTGTTGTCTGGTATTCCCTTAACTATCTCACAGCTATCGCCGTTATACAGCGAGTATCGTTCTTTTATGTTCTGCTCTATCACATTAGGCATACTTAAATTCCTCCCATAACGGCAATATCATAGACTGCATAGGCTTATATTCTGTTGATATGCGAACTGTAGCAGTTAATTCACGCCGTGTAATATCCTTAGTCAGTTCAATAAGATGTTCTTTCATTTTTTCATTGTCACGTTGCTTACGTTCAATATTTTCTTTTACTGCTCCCTCTCGTGCAGAAATAACTATATACACATTAACGTCGTTTTTCTGCCCAAATCGCCAACAACGCCGTATAGCCTGATAATACGCTTCAAAGCTATCTGATAGCCCTACGAATATAGCGTTATGGCAATTCTGCCAATTCATACCGTATCCCGCTATCTTAGGTTTTGTTATAAGACATTTTATATTTCCGCTTGCAAAATCAAGCATAGATTTCGACTTATATTCAGCAGTGTCTGAGCCCTGCACATTCACGCTACCATAAATTGTGCTACGGAGTTTCTCCGCTTCGGCGTTCAAATCGCACCAACATAACCATGTTTCTTCAGATGAATTGACAAGTTCAGCCGCTGCATAGCACCTTGCATCGAGCGATTCTTTACGTGCTTCACGCCGCTCTTTTAGCGTCATTGCTACATTCTCGGCGTACTCTGCATCAACAACTATTTCATGCACGTTTAGCGCTGGTAAATCATAGCCATCGCATTTATATCCGAGTTTTTTAGGATCATCCATTACAACGCACCAACTCGATAGCCATTTCCAGAATAAATCCTGAGCATGACCTTTAAGCCGCCATTTTGATGTTTCTCCGCCATCATGCACGAAGTACATTGCAAGCATTTCAGCTCGTGTCATTACCCCTAAGAACTCAGAGTGATTGCCGAGTTCCATATAGTCATTAGGAGCAGGCGTAGCGGTGCAAGCAAGTTTGTATGGTGTCATTGCAAACATACCCATTATCTGATTACGTATCTTTCCCGAAAAACTCTTAATGATAGAACTTTCGTCAAGCACAATTGCTTCAAACTCTGATGATATGAACTTATCAAGTTTCTCATAATTAGTGATGTTGACCGCAGTGTTTGTTGCATCACTTTGAGAAGAACAGATATTAACCGCTATACCAAATTTTTGACCTTCTCTCTGTGTCTGAGCCGATACTGCGAGTGGAGCTATTATGAGCACTTTTGCTCCCGTCCTCTTCCGTATCTGTTCCGCCCATTCGAGTTGCATCGCAGTCTTGCCATCACCACAATCAGCAAATATTGCCGCTTTACCCTTTGCAAGAGCCCAACGGACTATATCTTTCTGAAAATCAAAGAGCATCGGATTCAGTTCACTTATATCAACTTTAAATCCTTTAGCTTCAACTGTTATAGCTTTGCTTGCTATAAACGAGTTATATGTATCCATTTATTAGTCCTTCCTATGCTTATTCATCATTCTGCCCGCTTCTATCTGTTCTGCTATCAGCTGTACCGCATAATCAATCGTCAGTCTCTTGCCATCCGGATTGCCCTCACGTTCGACTATCCGCCACAGCTTTGCGTGTGCCTTAGGTACTGCCGTCCAGAACTCGTCCTGTGTTATAGGTCCGATGAGAAGTTCAATTTGTTCTTGTAATGGTGTTACCATTGACATTCCTTCCATGTTGTGATATAATCACTGTAATAACGTTTTTGTTTGTTTTATGGCTGTCCTTGTGACAGCCTTTTCTTTTATGCCGATTCCCGTCCGACAACCTCATAAACCACTTTGCTTATGTTTGTCATACTGTAACACGTTTCACTTTGCGTATGTCCTTTTCTATGATAGTGTGTTTCTGTCATATCGAAAAGGTACGCATTACAGCTTTCAAAGACAAACTCGCACCAGTTGTCGTAATTGCCATATTCGGTACGGAAGATGTCGCCTGGTTTCATTTCTGCGGCTGTCTTGATGATAGGCTTCTCATATCTGATCATCTTCTTCGTCCTCCTCGTCAATCATCTCGACCTCATCGACAACACCGACAAGAGCATTGACAAGCGCCATTGCCTCGTTTATTGCATCAAACGTTGCTGTTACCTTGTACTTCATTTCTTCTTTCCTCTCTTTCTGTTCAGCTCCGCCACCTGCCTTGCCCGGCGGTAGTTTTGCTGTTGATCAATTGTGGCTCTTGCCTTCCAGGCAACATACTCGCCGTAGCTCATGCCGTGATCGGTGGCTTCTTTGGCGATTCGTTCAAGATCTGTCATCGTGTCCGCCTCCTATCATATCCCTATACCACACACGCATAAGCCATCCCAGCCCGTACCAGACCGCAACAGCGACTATTGCAACGGGTAACATTTCGCCGCCGACAGCACGATAGCCACGTTCGGCGTATGCCAATGCTGACATCGGTATGTACATCATCACGGCGGCAGAGGCTGTTACCCACAAGCGCATGAACTGGGAGAGTATGTAGGCGATTATCTTAGATATTTTCATTTTTACCTCCTGTAAGGCTTGTCCTTTTTTGGACTTCCTTGTTTTTATCAATAGTTTGCGCTCGCCTTTTCGAGTGCTTCACGTCTTGCCTGTTTTTCGAGCAGTTCATAACAGAGATCCGATAATCTCTGCCGCTGCGCTTCCAGCTCTTCCGGTGTCTTATCGCGGTAGCAGTCGTCACATATCTTAATGTGCGTGTGACCTATGTAGTAGTCCTTTACTACATGACCATCAGGTACAGGTCCGTATTTTTTCATAGTATCACCTCCTTATAAATGTATGTGGTTTGTGGGTTGTCTTATAGCTATCAAGTAACCTATGGTTCAAAGAACCACATCTTGCTTAGTTTATTGCAATCGTCCTTTTTCTATGATATAATATTGATATCATGCATAGAAAGGAGGACAATGCAGATGTTTGAAATGGATTATTCCCAACAGTTAGATCGTATAGATAAGCTCGCTATGCTATATCTCGAAAAAGCCTGTGATATATCTTCTATGACTGTGGAAGAATACATCAAAAAATTCAATGAGATTTCAAAAGAAATTGAGGAATCTTATAGGTGAAACAATCGCTTTTGATACCTTTGAAAGCAACTGCTGTGCCTCGTAAATCGTCATTCCCTTCAACTGCTCGGTGATTTTTGAGGCACACTCTTTTTCTTCCCCATTGAATATCGGGTAATATAATACTTTTTCATAACGTGATAACGACTTTTTCACTTCCACTATTTTCAACTTTCTCACCTCCTCAGTTTGTTGCGATTGTTTCCGTTTTGGAAACTTAACATGCAAAAAAAATAGCATTTTTCTCGCTATTCGACAGTCCGAGACAAGCGGAAATTTTCTGTATTTCACTTGCTTTAAACTCGCTTTCATTATCGAGTTTCTTATACAATCCCTGACGTGTCAATCCTGAAATCTCTGCTAACTTTTGTAGCGTAATATGCTTCTTTTTTGCAATTGCCTTTAACAGTTCGCTATTTGTCACTTTTAACCTCCTTCCTGTCACAATGCAATAATAGCACTAAGTTTCCAAAATGTCAACCCGTATTAACACTTTTCTGCATTATGCACAAAAAATGCAGTGAATTATTGTTTACATTTTAGAAACCAATATGTAAATTTTAGTTGACAATATCGCAACTTAGCTATATAATTAAAAGTAGAAAGGATGCGATATTATGACACTAGGCGGACGAATCCGAGAACTTCGCAGAAAAGCCGGTTTAACTCAATCTGCGCTTGCGGAAAGAATCGGGTATTCCACAAAAGCGAGCATCTCAAAAATCGAATCTGATGTATTGGATGTAAATCAATCAACCATTGTTGCTCTTGCCAAAGCGTTAGGAGTTACCCCCAGCACTTTGATGGGTTGGGATGACGAAGAAAACAATCCAGAAAAAAGCAACATAGCTTATGTTATAAAAGACGGGATATATAACATTCCACTTTATGAAAGCGTTTCAGCAGGTTTCGGTTCTACTGCTCAGGACTGTATTATAGATTATATACCTACAGTTATCCGTAATCCGTATGAAGCTAAAGAAACCATAGCAATAAAGGTCGCCGGCGATAGTATGTATCCTAAAATAGAAGACGGCGACACCATAGTAATCCACAAGCAGGACAGCGTTGACAGTGGGCAAATAGCTGTCGTTCTAATAGACGGTGAAGATGCCGTTGTGAAAAAAGTCAAATATGACAAATCGTGGGTTGACCTTATTTCCATAAATCCCGAATACAAAACAAGGCACTTTGAAAAAGAAGAAGTTAACAGACTGAGAGTGCTTGGGCTTGTAAAACAGATAATAAAAACGGTCTGAGGTGACAAATGAGCCTATTTAATTTACTCTTCGGTAAGAAAGAACAGCCTGTAGAAAACAACCCGACCTCTGCAGAGCCTTTTGCCGAACCAACAAATGCAGATGATGATCTTGCTAATACTCGTTTTCTTAACTGGTATGTTAAAGGAAAGCACAGTTCTTTTCCAAAATGGATGCACTATGAATGCAAAATAGACGATCCTCGTTCAAAAGAAGAACAGATGATAGGCAGAGGTTTATTACAGCATTCCGGAACAATAAAGGGCGTTACCGACTGTATTCTTACGGACGCAGGAAATGATTTTATCAAAGAGCACGCCGAATTGCTGACAGCTATAGAGTACCTGAGATACGGTATTACAGTTGACGAGTATATTTCTGAGAAAAGAAATCTTGGCGATACTGTGCCTGATGAAGTAGCGAAAGCTATACTCAGCCGAAGACTTAACGACGCTTTGCAAGAGCAACAATACTGTGCTTATCGTAACTTACTGCTTTCTTTAGCTGAACTGTCTAAAAGTTCTAAGAATTACGAGGAAAGTTTACAGTATTATCTTTACACTCTTCGCATAGATTTGTCAGGATTAGAAGATGGCGGAAATTTAGCTTCTTATCAGCTTATCATCGCTCCGGCTGTCAAAAAAGCTATTTATGAATACAAAGACTATTATGTACCTAAAATGCTTATTGCTTGTCAAAAGCTCGAAATTCCTGATTCTATCGTCAGTTTTGCGACATTCAAGAAAATTGTTGCAGACATTCTTGCAGGCAATAATACGCTTGTAACAGATTTTGTATCACAAAGAACGATGAAAAAATATGACAATGTTCCAAGTGAGGAGGAGCTTGACAGAGAAATAGCAAAACTGGGTAAAGAAATTGACGCAACGCTCCGCCGAAGGCGTAAATTGAAATGAAACTATAATGATAATCGGAAAAGCGGTCGCTGTTATTAAGCGGTTAAAGTGATGGAAAGGATATACCATATGACCTTAACAGATGTTACTAAAAAATTCCCATCGTCTCCGTTCTTATTTATTGGCTCAGGTATGTCAAGAAGATATATAAACCTTCCTGATTGGAAAGGGCTTCTTCAAGAAATGACTAAGAAGATTAATTCTGATGATTTTGCGTATAACTATTATGAAAATAAAGCAAATTCAGAAGATCTCAAATATGGCTTAATGCCTAAAATAGCAGAATTGATTCAACACGATTTTGATAACAAATGGTTTACAGACCCAACAATAAGATCCAAAAGTCAAATAGTTAAAGACCAAGTAAAACAAGGAGTATCACCATTTAAAGCAGAAATTGCAAATTACATAAAAAATAATACTTCTATTAACTACGAATACCAAAATGAAATTAACCAGTTAATATCAGCATCTAAAAAAAGTATTGCTGGTGTTATAACTACCAATTACGATTCTTTCTTAGAGGATCATTTTACTGATTACAAAAAATACGTGGGACAAAATCAGCTAATTTTTTCCGCCATTCAAGGTGTCGCAGAAATCTATAAAATACACGGTTCTATAGAAGAGCCTAACTCGATTGTAATTAATTCTTCTGATTATGCAGAATTTAACAGGAAAAGCGCGTATTTGGCAGCTAAATTAATGACGATTTTTTTGGAATACCCAATTATTTTCATGGGATATTCGATAAACGATCGTAATATCCTTGACATTATACATTCAATAGTCGATTGTTTAAATGAAGAACAACTCAATCAATTGTGCGATCGGTTCGTGTTCATTGAATACGATAGTTCAAAAACAGAACCGGAAATAGCCCAATATACATTAATGATAGATACATATCCTTTGTTAATGACTAGAATTATAACAGCTGATTTTCTGCCTATTTATGAGGAATTGTTAAAAAGAAAATCAAAATTGCCTGTAAAGTTGTTGCGTCTATTCAAACAAGAAATATACAATTTTGCAATTAACAGTAAAGCAACTTCAAAAATACAAGTTACCGATTTTGATGACGAGCGAGTTTCCGATGATGATCTCGTATTATCTATAATAGGAAAAACAGATAATATAGGTAAAAAGGGGCTAAAAGGCATTACCGGCGATGATTGGTATCGTAACATAGTATTAGGTGATCTCGGCTTTTCTGCTGATGATTTACTTGAATGTGCGTTTTCTACAATTCGCAAACAAAATTCAGATAAAGTGCCAGTTCATAAACTTTTAAGTCAAGCTACTAAACAATTTCCAGAATGCACCGAATACGCTAGGGCACAAACCTTTGACAAGATAATATCAAAATCAATAAAAAATGCGCGTTCATCTTTAACCAGTGACTGCCATTCAGTTTCTAGCATACAAAAATATTATAAAGATGATTTGGAAAAATCAACTAGATACATGGCTTACTTAACAGAAGATGAATTTGACCTGCAACAGCTTGAACAATTTTTGTCTGACTTGTTTAAAGACAAAAATATACTTGCTTCATCTAATCCACAAACTCGAACAAATATAAGACGTTTAATTAGAGTGTATGACTACTTAAAATGGGGAAAAAGAAAAGAGCCTTTTGACTAAAGCACATACAAGCATGCACCGTACAAAAGACCCCTTTATGAAGTGAATATAAAAACTCACCATCTGATACAGCACTTAAATAATGTGACGTATCCTTTAGTGTTATTCATTTTCTTCATTCCAGGTTTCATTATATCATATAAAGAGCAAGATGTAAATATACATTTTGTAAAATTTTTTTCGTTTCTGTTTGTGTTTTATGTAGAAATAAGAAATATTACAGCACACTACAAATTCACCAGTGGGAAAACTATAAAAAGGAGGTATCACAATGCCCGATTATGCTATATACCTGCGTAAATCCCGTAAGGACAACGAAGCCGAACAGCGTGGAGAAGGCGAAACCCTTGCCCGTCACAGGAAACTGCTACTCGATTACGCAAAGTGCGAGGGACTTCGCATAGCTAAAATCTATGAAGAAGTCGTTTCCGGAGAAAGCATTGCAACACGTCCGCAAATGCAGTTGTTACTTGCCGATGTGGAACAGGGGCTATATGACGGCGTACTTGTTGTCGAGGTCGAACGTCTGGCTCGTGGCGATACAATGGATCAGGGGCTTGTCGCTCAGACTTTTAAGTACAGCAACACAAAAATATACACTCCTATGAAAGTTTACGACCCGAACAACGAATTTGACGAGGAGTATTTCGAGTTCGGGCTATTCATGAGCCGCAGAGAGTACAAAACCATTAACCGCCGTCTTCAGCGTGGCAGGAGAGCTTCTGCGAGTGAGGGAAAATACATTGCCGGCAGAGCACCATACGGGTATGAGAAAATTAAAATCCCGAATGATAAAGGAAACACGCTCCGCATTATTTCCGAACAGGCAGAAGTCATAAAGCAGATATATGACTGGTATGTCAACGGCCTTGACGGTGAAGATGCAGGACTTAGCAAAATAGCTACCAAACTTAACAGCTTAGGCATAAAGCCATATCGGAACGATTACTGGAGCAAAGAAACTCTGCGTGATATAATCACAAACCCGGTGTATGCAGGCTTTATTCGATGGGGATACCGCAGGAACAAAAAAACTGTAATAGACGGAAAAACGGTAACAAGCCGTCCTGTAACTCTCGATGAAAACTGCGTGCTGTCAAAAGGTCTGCACGAAGCTATAGTCACACAGGAGCTATATGATAAAGCACAGTGCAAAATCAAGTCTGTACCTCCGCCACCTGTCGGATACAAGAAAGAACTTAAAGGCTCTCTTGCCGGAATAGTAATATGTAAAAATTGCGGTCATAAAATGACTTTAAGAAGTCCGAGTACGAAAGGTAAACCTCCGTATCTTGTATGCCATTACCGCTACTGCGATAACGTATCTACGCCGTATGATATAGTCGAAAAACGTGTACTTGATACGCTGAAAGAATGGGCAGAAAAATACAAGCTCAAGGAGAAGCAAAACAAGAAGAATAGCTCCAGCTCTATAGATATGCTGCAATCTTCTGTTGAAAGTGCTAAGAAAAAAGTCGCAACGCTACAACAACAGCTTGACGGCATGTGCGATCTGCTTGAACAAGGCATATATACGCCCGATATGTTCCGTCAGAGATCTGTTTCTGTAACAGAAAGAATCACAAAAGCCAAAGCAGAATATGAACAACTTTCTGAACAGCTTGTATCTACGGAAAAGCTGTTGACCGAAAAATCAGAGTTTATTCCAAAAGTTGAACACGTTCTGAAAATATACGACACTCTAAGCACTCCGGCTGATAAAAACAGAGTTCTCAAAGAAGTAATCGACCACGCCGAGTATTCTAAAGCAAAAAGCGGCGCATATAAAGGCGTGTCTGTCGATGATTTTAATCTTACAGTGTTCCCGAAAATGCCTTTGTAGTCATAAATGTTATAGTGCGTGTATAGATGAAATCTTCGGCGGCTATCCGTGGTATCACAACGAGGAAATTCTCTACAAACCGGGCTTCCCGTGGGCTTGCTCGACCGCATCCCGTGCGGATCTGCTCTGCGACGGGCTACTGGGTGACATCGACCCGAATGATTATGTCAACTTCTGCTGTAACGAAACGCTGAAGAACACCGAATATCTCGATACCGACAGTCGCAAGGACAGACGTATGCGTGAGATGTTCATGCTGAACTTCTATTGGTTTATGCAATGCCTGCTTGACCGCAAAGACAGAATGAGCATGGCTCATGGGCTTGAGGTCAGGGTGCCGTTCTGCGACCACAGGATTGCCCGTTACGCTTTCAATATTCCGTGGGAGATAAAAGCGGCAGACGGCAGAGAGAAAGGCATTGTCCGCCGTGCGATGAAAGGCATACTACCCGACGATGTGCTTTGGCGCAAGAAATCACCGTATCCCAAGACCCACAACCCGACCTATCTCGCCGAGGTTATCCGCAGGATGAGGACCGTGCTTGCCGACAAGGATTGCCGCCTTACCGAGATTGTCAGCCGTGAAAAGCTGTTACGGCTGTGCGACGATCCGACACTGTTTGAGGGCAACTGGTACGGTCAGCTTATGACCTCGCCGCAGATTTTTGCATACCTATTACAGATAGAATACTGGCTCAGGCGGTATGACGTGAGGCTCGACAGGCAATAAGCATAGAAAACGGGTATCGGCATTTTACCGATACCCGTTTCAGCTTATAGGAAAAGTCTGTTTTTTATAAAATAGAGTGGATTCCATATCCCTATAAGAATGCTTTGTTGGCTTTGCGACCACAATCGCAGGGAAGCAAAACAAACAGAGCGTTCATTTAAAGGCAAGGGTGATAGTGCGAGGCGAGGCGGTTGATGTGCTTTTTGAGAGGGTTGTGGGAATGGAAAGGTTGGTGGGTGTAAAGCAACCCCTCAGTCTTGACGGCAAAAAAGTTTGCAACATAAAAATGGTTGGCATATCGCAAGCAGAAAGCAATAATATCAAGGCTTGTGCCTTGCCGTCAATCCACCTCCCTTTGACAAGGGAGGCAAGGGTGTTGGCGGTTTTCGTGGGATAGTGTGGTTTTAAAAGGGTTGGTGCGGGGCGAGGGATTATTGTCCTTTTACAATGGTTGTGAGAAGGGCTATATTCGGTGCGACGATCCGACACTGTTTGATGGCAACTGGTACGGTCAACTTATGACCTCGCCGCAGATTTTTGCCTACCTATTACAGATAGAATATTGGCTCAGGCGGTATGATGTGAGGATCGACAGGCAATAAATACGCAAAACGGGTATCGGAAATTTACCGATACCCGTTATATTTTACTTCTTTGTTCGGACTGTCAACAATATCTGCCGATTTTCTCAAGAACGGCAATAAACCGCTTGTCATCACGGATAGCGTTATATCTGTCCGCCTGCATTTTATCGTACAATTCCTTGCAGTCCGTGAAATCGTAATTCTTGATAGTATTGAACGGACCATATTCGAGATTATTTACAAGCAGAGATGTGTGCCGTGCATTTTCGGGTAGCGTATCTGACATTACAGCAAATTGAGCCGCTTTTTCAAGACTTGATAACGCGAGCTCATAATCGCCCTCAGACATAGCCAGATCAGCAATATACCTATGCGTAATTGACACTGTACCGCTGTAATTAAGATAATCGCCGTCATCAAATACAAGTTCAAGAATCGCAAGCGCCTTTTTCATTATTTCTATTCTTTCCGCATCGGACATAGTTTCATTCCTGTATCCGAGGTCAGCCAGATTTATTAACGCACACCAAAATATACTTGTATACCACTTTATTGCACGTTTCAGATGTGTTTTCTGCTGTTCTCCCTCATATAAATCCCCGAGAACTACTGTATCGGTACATCCTATATTGGGAAGCTTCTTAGCGTATTCAATCGCCTTTTCCTTTTCTCCGAGACTTGAATAGATATAGCAAAGCTGCTGAGTTGTTTGGTTAATAATCGCACCGTCTGTGCAATGCGATAAAATACGATTTCCTATTTTGGCAGCCTCACGATTGAAGCTGATTTTTTCTTCTTCGGACAATCCCCGACCGTCTTTGTATTCACAGAATGCCAGTTGATTGACAAGCCTGAATTGAAGCTCATAATTTGTAGGATAGGTTTTTACCGCATCACGCAGTAGCAGAATATTCTCATAGATCAAGCCCTTTGAGCCATTCTCTTCAAGCTGTCCGAGCAATTCTTTTAGCTGTTCCTCGCTCCTCCAATTCTCCATTCCCATAAGCTCGTCAAGAGTAATTTCAAAGTAGCTCGCAATAGTCGGCAATAGCGTTATATCGGGATAAGTCGTTCCGTTCTCCCAGCGGCTCACTGCCTGTGCCGACACACCTAGAACATCAGCAAGCTGTTCCTGTGTAAGCTCACGCTGTAATCGGAATTTCTTTAGGTTTTCGCCAAGTTTAAGCCCTAGATTTAGCATAGTGTTTTCCTCCGTACTGTTCATTTGGAGCTCCTGCTATAATAATATTCGATTTCAGCAGATTTGTCTATAGCTCGTTTGTTGAGAAGAATTCAACTATAGTGAGAGTGATTGCCGGATGCTTACCGAACTTTGTTGATATATTATGAAGTCTAAAGTGCTTTTAATTTATACACATATAAGCTGAACCTAAGTCATATGAAATAAACCGTTTCGCAAATTCTATTACCGACTTTATTTGATTATATCTCCGGTTATCCTCTCCGTTTGTTCCCTCGATTATATCAATGATTCTTTCGTTTTGCATAAAAGTCAGTTTCCAGTGGTATCCGTCAACAAGTGCTTTACCGTGATTATCGGAATCATAGCAAAACAATTCAGAAGCCGCCGGGTTAATAATATGACCTGCCGTTTCTTTATTTATCCGAAACAGAATGTCATCATTGCTATGGAGAGGTTGGTGGGTGTAAAGCAATCCCTCCGTCTTGACGGCAAAAAGTTTGCAACATAAAAATGGTTGGCATATCGCAAGCAGAAAGCAATAATATCAAAGCTTGTGTCGTGCCGTCAATCCACCTCCCTTTGACAAGGGAGGCAAGGGTGATGGTGCAAAGCAAGGGATAGTGTGGTTTTGGAAGGGTTGGTGTGGGGCAAAGGGCGGAGGTGAAGCAATCCCTCCGTCTTGACGGCAAAAAAGTTTGCAACATAAAAATGGTTGGCATATTGCAAGCAGAAAGCAATAATATCAAGGCTTGTGCCTTGCCGTCAATCCACCTCCCTTTGACAAGGGAGGCAAGTGTGATGGTGCAAAGCAAGGGATAGTGTGGTTTTGGAAAGGCTGGACGGGGCGTAAGATATTGAAATTGATAGAAGTGCTATCATAAAAGCTTCTAAGGCATTAACAATCCCCACCGTCAGGGCTCGGAATAGTTTCAGAATCGTAAAAGCAGGACTATCTGAATACTGTACAGCAAGTCGAAAAACCTCTACAGCCGTGCCACCTCCCCTTTTTCGAGGGGAGGCAAGTGTGATAGTGCAAAGCAAGGGATAGTGCGGTTTTGGAAGGGTTGGTGTGAGGCAAAGGGCGGAGGTGAGGCAATCCCTCCGTCTTGACGGCAAAAAGTTTGCAACATAAAAATGATTGGCATATCGCAAGCAGAAAGCAATAATATCAAGACTTGTGCCTTGCCGTCAATCCACCTCCCTTTGACAAGGGAGGCAAGGATATAGTGCTTTTCGAAGGGATAGTTTGCAATAACAATGATATTTAAAGCGGTCACAGCTTGCCGCCGTGACCGCTTTTATTAATTAACGCTTTGTTTATTCCCGACCGTTCGCTAACCTCAATAACGCACAAACCTTTAAAAAGGTCGGAATTTGAGGCGGCTCACAGCCGCAGGCGGAATTTGAAGCGGCTCACAGCCGCCCACATTATATTGATTATTGCTTTGTTTAACCCCGCCGTTTTGCTATCCTAAGCTGTACTGCAACCGTATTAAAGGCGGAACTTGAGGCGGCTCACAGCCGCCCGCTTAGCTGTCGAGGGTTTTGGGGGTGTCTATTTTTTCGCCTAAGAACTTGGGAAGTTCCATACCTGCCTGATTGAACATTTCACCCATAGGCGGAATAGCTTTCATTATACCGCTGATAAAGTCGGCTGTGGCGGTCTTGCCGTTTTCGCCCTTTGAGCCGCCGTCCCAAACGGTTACCTTGTCTATCTTGATGTTCTTGATAGCTTCTACCTGTATCTTCATCAGCTCTTCCATATTGTTTGCAAGAATCAGCTTGATTGCGCTGTCCGCGTTTCCGCCTGCGGCATTTACAAGCTCTCTCATACCGTCAGCCTGCTTTACGAGTATCTCCTGAGCACCTCGTGCCTGTGCTTCCATCTTTGCATAAAGAGCATCAGCCTCACCCTTTGCGGTACGGCGTGCAACCTCAGCCTGAGCCTCGGCCTCAATCTCAGCCTGCTCCTTGGCAATCTTAGCCTTAACGATTATATCCGCCTGCTGAGTTGCGGTTTCGAGGGCGGCACGGGTCTGTTCTGCCTGCTGCTGTGCTATGTAGGCTTCTTCCTTTGCCTTAGCTGCCTGAACAGCTTCTGCGGCTGTAGCAAGACGCATTGATTCCGCTTCCTTTTCACGTCTTAAAGCCTCAGACTGAGCGACCTCAATCTTGGACTCGTTCTCACCCTTGATAGCAAGAGCGTTTGCGGCAGCGACCTGTATACGCTGGTCACGCTGTGCGTTAGCCTGACCGATCTCACCGTCACGATCCTTTTCGGCAACGGATTTCTTCGCATCGTTGATAGCCTTTGCGGCAGCTTCCTTACCGAGCGCTTCGATATATCCCGACTCATCGTTAATATCGGTTACGTTAACGTTGATAAGACGTAAGCCTATCTTCTTAAGCTCAATCTCAACGTTGTTTGATACGGCAACAAGGAACTTGTCACGGTCGTTGTTTATCTCCTCGATCTCCATAGTAGCCACTACAAGACGTAACTGACCGAATATAATGTCCTTTGCAAGCTCCTGTATCTCGTTCATTCTCAGACCGAGCAGACGCTCAGCGGCATTCTGCATTATACCAGGCTCTGTCGAAATACCTACTGTGAATCTTGATGGTACATCAACACGGATATTCTGCTTTGAAAGTGCGTTCTTCAAGTCTACATTGATAGATATGGGCGTTAAGTCCATAAACTGATACGACTGGATGATGGGCATAATGAATGCCGCACCGCCGTGTACGCACTTTGCGCTTCTTGCCTGACCGTTCTTGTCGCTTCCGACTTTACCGTAGATAACAAGTATCTTATCCGAGGGACACTTACGGTATCTTGATAAGATACCCATCAATAATGCGAATACGATAACTACCGCAACGCATATTGCAATTAAAATTTCGGGCTGCATGAATATTTCCTCCTGTAACTTAGAAATTGCTTTATTGCTTATTTATCCTTTTCAACCGCCACGACATCGCCACGCACGTCTATTATCCGCACCTGCGTTCCCGTGGGGATTGCTTCCTGTTCATCGGTGACAGCCGAAAGCTCTATAAAACGCTCTCCTGCCGCTATTGTCACCTTTCCCTCTCCGCTTTCGTTTGCGGGAATCGGGATATATACCCTGCCCTTTTCACCGAGCAGTCTGCGCACGTCAAGGCTTCCGTCCTGAGTGAGCCTTCTTGTAAGCTGAAGCACCTTTGCAACTCCGAGCATTGCAAGGAATCCCAGCACAAGCGCAATTATTATAGCTATCGCAACGTGAAGTCCGAGCGAGGTACATATAATACCCGTCCAGCCGAATACGCACAGGAATGTCATAATTCCCTGCAATGTGAAAAGCTGCATTGTGCCGAAGTCCGCCGGATTCGAGCCGTCGCCGGTCGCCATATGGTCGCAACCTTCTATTGCGTGCGCCGTCATATCCGTCGGTATGTCCGCAGGAACATCGGCAGGCATATCGGGAACATCTCCAAGACCGTCTATTCCGCTCGTGTCGCTGAACTCAACGCCTTCTCCTCCGTGACCTATACCTATCATAAGCAGGATAGTCTGTATCACTATAATAAGCGTTGCAGGCAAAGCTATGCAGTAAAATACCTGCATTGTAATACCGAGCGAATTCCACCATTCAAACATATCTTCCACCCTTTCTTTGCATATAATACTGCTGCAAAATATTTTTCACGGGCTATCCGTGAATGTCGGGTCTGTCACTTGTTGTAATATCCCAACGTGAGAAGTATAAGAAAATTCTTGTCGGTCAGCGTCCATTGCTCATTTACATACTTGAACTCGATAGTATACTCGAATTCTTTCGATTTGAACTCCTTGTCGCCGATAACGCTGTCTATATAATCCATCTGTGCGTTGTAGTCATTCTTGAATTCCGAATTTATCTTTGAATCGGTCTTTTCGTTGAACTTCTCCATATCAAGAGCGGTAAAGGTTCCTGTGACACTGCCTGTTCTGGTTTCCTTGTCAGCCTTTTCGGTCAGATTATCATAGGTAACATAATTATCGAATATAGACGCTAAGGTAGCGGAATATCGTGAGAGCCATTTTGCGTCATAATCTGTGCCTGTATCGGTGAAATAAAGCTCCATACTCATTTTGGAGAAGCTGCGGCAATACTCCGCAAGACTGTCATAATCCTTGCTTTTTGCAAGCGTGAATATCTTTTCAACGGTTTCCTTCGGAGAAAGCTGTACTGTGGAGGTTTCTCCCTTATCAGAACAGGCGGTCATCGCAACCGCTGTCGAAACCGCACAGAAAAGAGCCGCCGCCCTTAATAACGTTTTCTTTAATCTATATGAAAATTTCAATTTCAATATCCTTTCTGCCTATAGCAGATCTTGCTATGTAAATTTAATTTACCTTAATTATAGCACATTTGAACGAAATGTCAATATCAAACTTTGCAATTGTAAAAAATAAGCAGTTTGCACAATATAAACCTATGTTTTTTGTGCAATACACAGAAAAGCGACATTATTTGCGCCTGAGTTCAAAAAATTTCGGCAAATGCACTTGATTTTTTTACGGCTATCTGCTAAACTATCAATATAAAAGGTAAATTAAATTTACAGAGGCTGTTTAAAGGTAATTATCCGTAACCGTCTGAACGATAAATACTTTATCAATGCGGAAGGAGTGAAAATATGAATTCTGAAGAACTGGGAAAAAGAATTAAAGAAGCACGACTTGCCAAGAAGATGACTCAATCCGAGCTTGTCGGAACGTTCATTACAAGAAATATGCTCAGCCGTATCGAAAGCGGAAATGCCTGCCCGTCCGTGAAAACGCTTGAATATCTGGCAGGACGGCTTGATCTGCCTGCAGGAAGTCTTATATCAGACGAGGTGCAGGGCGAGGAAGATCCCGACAGAAACGCACAACAGCTTATAACGGTAAAGCGGCTGTACAAGGAAAGCGATTATCCCGACTGCATAAAGGCGGCGGAAAAGCTCAACGGCAGTGAGTTTGAGGACGAGGGGCAAGCGATAATGGCACGCTGTTGTATAGCTTTATCGGAAAAAGCCATGAACAGCGGAGATAAAGCGGCGGCAATAAAATACGCAAAGCAGGCGCTTGAGCTTGCCGACAAGGGCATTTACAAGAGCCGTGAGATAAGCGTTGACGCTACGCTGAAGCTGTCGGAAATCGCAGGAGGAAAGTAAATGGATCTCATTATAGAGGTGTTATGCGATATACTTTTTGACGCCGGAATTGCGGCAAGCACAAGCCAAAGGTTGTCAAAACCTTTAAGAATGATCTGCTGTGTGCTGACATCACTTGCTTTTATCGTAATAATTGCGATACTGACTATTGTTACGGTAATATGCGTGCAGGATATGCCTGCTGTAAGCATACTGCTCGGCGCACTTGATATAATTATGATATTTTTGCTTCTGAGCATATTCAAAAGGGCTTTCGGAACAGGAAAAGATAAAAAATGATTGACAAAGCTCTTTTTTTGGTGTATAATATTATCGTTGTGATGTCGGAAGACGTCACAGGATATATGCAGACGTATCGAAGTGGTCATAACGGGGCTGACTCGAAATCAGTTTGCGGGCAACCGCACGTGAGTTCGAATCTCACCGTCTGCGCCAAACAAAACCCTTGAAGGCTGAGGCTTTCAAGGGTTTTTATTTATGAGCATATTTATGGATAGCAAAAAGGCTCCGACAGTTCAAGTCGGAGCCTCAGATTGTAGAATAGTATGTTTTTGAAACAAACTTCTAACTCACTATCCCTATCCCCCTGCCCCCTTTCCCCGGGAAAGGGGGATTTTACTGGGGCTACCGCCCCTAGACCCTGTCGGGGGCTACGCCCCAAAGCAAGGATGCTTTGGTTGCTTGCCAAAAGTTATAAGCAAGGACGCTTATGTCAGCTGAACCGAGCCGTTGCACGATGCAACGGCACAAACAGCTGACTTTGCAGAGATGCAAAACCAGCAGAGCAAGCAACACTCGACACCCCATTTTCAAAAATTATATAGGTTTATCGACAGTTCAAGTCGGAGCCTTTGCTGATATTTATTTTGCCGGCGGATGTTATTCTATAAGGCCGCTCTCCTTTAAGAGCAGTTCGACATCGGTACCTTTGGCTTTTTTCATTACGACTTTAAGCAGCATCTTTTCCTTGAATGAGAGCTTTATATCCGTTATCGGCTTCTTGTCTATAGCGTAGTAGCAAGCACGCAGAAGCTCACGGACATCATATTTGCTTCCCCATACCTCAGGAACGCCACGGTCAATGTCAAGCAAGGTGTAGACAGATTCCATACCGGTACGCATAGAATACTCGGTAGTGAAGATGGTGTCACGGGGCGTTTCGGCAAACTGACCGATGAAAGCGAAGTTTACTGCGCCGTCCGGAACTACCTTAGGTCTGTCGGATTCCTTTCTCGGCTGGAAGAATGCGTTTATATAAGGCATATAGCACGTTGTGGTGTTGCAGGAGTTTTTGGCAAGCGCATTGATTTTTTCTGTCGGTACACCGATGTGGTAGAGCCACTCACGGCAGATCTCCTCGCCTGTGCAATCACGCATTGCTTTCTTTACATAGTTGCCTTCCTTGTTTGTGTTAAGGGAATACAGCCACACAAGAACCATATTCTTATCCTGCGACTTGAACTGTGGCTGACGGTTTATCGTCCACGAAAGGTACCAGTTTTCCGTGCTGTCCTTTACGGTGACAATGCCGCCTGTTGTTACCTTGCCCATGCGTGGGTCACGCTTGCAGATATTCATAATATATCTGATTATCTCATCGTCCGAGGTCGCTACTGTGGCGCTCATCCAGTTCGTAGCGTCAACATCGCTGCAGAACTTGTCGGGGTTGCCGTATTCGCCGTTCTTCGCCTGTGCCGCAATAGCCTTCCACATATCCCACGATTCGCCGAATCCGTTCTTTACACCGGATAAATCGGGGGCGTGGGTCTGATCGCCGTAGCAGGATGTGTCTGTACAGCAACCGTTTGTGATGAACACGAGGTCATCCTCGATAAGATCTATCGTTTGCTGCTTTCCGTCCTTTGTATAGACTATCTGCTTTGCAATCTTCCTGCCGCCGTCATCCTTGATGATGACATTCTTCACGTCCATTCCGTACTCGATGCGAACGCCGTGAGCCTCAAGATATTTTACAAGCGGAAGTATCATACTCTCGTACTGGTTGTACTTTGTGAAGCGCAGTGCGCTGAAGTCCGGAAGTCCGTCTATGTGATGAACGTAGCGGCAGAGATAACGCTTCATTTCAAGAGCGCTCGACCAGCGCTGGAAAGCGAACATCGTCTGCCAATACAGCCAGAAATTCGTGCTCCAGAAGCTGTCGGGGAGAACCTCCGATATCTTCTTGTCCTCAAGATCCTTTTCGGGCGTTAAGAAGAGCTTTGAGAGCGCCATTGCCGATTCCTTGTCAAGCTCGAACTTCTTGTCTGTGTGTGCGTCCTTGCCGCAGTTTACCGTTGCACGACAGAGAGAATAGTTGGGGTCGTGCTTGTTGAGCCAATAATATTCGTCAAGCACCGATACACCGGGCGTTTCAATAGAGGGGACGTCACGGAATGTATCCCACATTACCTCGAAATGATTATCCATTTCACGACCGCCACGCATATAGAAACCCTTTGTAATATCCTTGCGTCCGTCACAGCTTCCGCCCGCAAGCTCCAGTTTCTCAAGAAGGTGGATATGCTCACCCTTCATCTGTCCGTCTCTTACAAGATAGAAGGCTGCCGTAAGTCCGGCAAGTCCCGTGCCAATGATATAAGCTGATTTTTTGTCGACATCCTTCGGCTTTTCGGGATGTGCGAATGCTTCATAAGTTCCTGCTGAGTAATACATAAAAACCTCCTGAAAATTTATTTTCTGTCCTTATTATATCCACATTTCCGACTTCTTTCAATAAACAAAAAAAGCGCCGTGCTAAAATCTTTAGCACAGCACTGTAAATTGTATAAATTTTTATCAAAACGGACATTTTGATAAAACCGGCTCACAGCTTGAAACGATTCAACGCATCGGAAACGGAATCTTTTATAAGCAATGCGAGCTTATCTATTATCAGCCTCGGGTCTTCCTTCATATCGCCTTTTATCCAGTCAAGCATTATCCCTATGAACACATACGAAT
>ENA-USUG01002828-USUG01002828.1-human-gut-metagenome-genome-assembly--contig:-NODE-2828-length-25259-cov-5.349416_pt1 | contig 25259 bp, 27 predicted proteins | sample MGYA00250059_ERZ773394 | MGnify/ENA primary metagenome ERZ773394 (study PRJEB29103, sample SAMN06111957) | human gut metagenome | biome: human gut; feature: ankylosing spondylitis patient; material... | reverse complement strand
TTGATACGGGTATTTTTAATACTGTTTTTTCTCATATTCTATCTTGGCACCTCTACCATGATGTAGGCTTCTACCATATCAAGCTCCTGGATCTCGTTGAACTTGTCAAATACAAGACCACATTCAAATCCGGCTTTCACTTCCTTCACATCGTCCTTGAAACGCTTCAGGGAAGCCAGCTCGCCCTCGTAAATCTGTTTTCCTTCACGAGAAATACGAACCTTGCATCCACGCTGGAACATACCGTCAAGCACATAAGAACCTGCGATATTTCCTACGCCGGAAGCCTTGAAGATCTGACGGATCTCTGCATGACCGATAACTTTCTCCTCAAATACCGGATCCAGCATACCCTTCATAGCACGCTCTACATCTTCAATTGCACTATAAATGACACGGTACAGACGAACATCTACTTTTTCTCTGTCCGCAGTTTCTTTTGCTGTTGCATCCATTTTTACGTTAAATCCGATGATGATTGCTGAAGATGCACTTGCCAGAGTCACATCAGACTCATTGATGGCACCAACACCACCGTGGATACATTTTACAACGACTTCTTCATTGGAGAGCTTAAGCAGGGACTGCTTTACAGCCTCTACAGAACCAGCCACATCGGCTTTGATGATCAGGTTCAGTTCTTTTAAGTTTCCAGACTGGATCTGGGAATACAGATCGTCCAGAGACATACGAAGCTTGGTATCCTCCAGCATCTTCTCACGGCTCTCTTTGATAAAGGTCTCGGCGAATGTTTTAGCCTCTTTGTCACTTTCCGGAGAAATGAAGATCTCACCTGCCATAGGCACATCGTTAAGACCAAGGATCTCAACCGGAGTGGACGGACCTGCCTCTTTCACACGACGTCCCTTATCATCCATCATCGCACGGACTTTACCATAAGAAGATCCTGCTGCGATGAAATCTCCGACATGCAGCGTACCTTTCTGTACCAGAACGGTTGCAACCGGTCCTTTTCCTTTATCAAGCTCCGCCTCGATGACCAGACCTCTTGCCTGACGCTTCGGATTTGCCTTCAGCTCCAGAACATCTGCAGTCAGCAGAACCATTTCCAGAAGATCTTCAATACCCTCTCTGGATTTTGCAGATACCGGTACACAGATGGTGTTTCCGCCCCAGTCCTCTGCGATCAGGCCATACTCAGTCAGTTCCTGTTTTACACGTTCAATATTTGCACCTGGCTTATCGATCTTGTTGATCGCAACAATCACCTCTACACCGGCCGCTTTCGCATGATTGATTGCTTCGACAGTCTGCGGTTTCACACCGTCGTCTGCTGCAACTACAAGGATTGCAATATCGGTAGAATTAGCACCTCTCATACGCATAGCTGTGAATGCTTCATGTCCCGGAGTATCCAGGAATGTGATCTTTCTGCCAGATACCGTTACCATATATGCACCAATGTGCTGGGTAATACCGCCAGCCTCACGGTCTGTTACATTTGTATGGCGGATTGCATCCAGAAGAGAGGTCTTACCATGGTCTACATGACCCATAACACATACGACCGGTGCTCTCTGTACCAGAGTGTCTTCCGGATCTTCCGTATCCTCCAGAAGCTTTCCGATTACATCCTCTTTTACTTCCGGTTCCGGATCAAAATTATATTCCAGTGCGATCTCTCCTGCTGCCTCGAAGTCCAGCTCAGAGTTCACAGTCAGCATCTTTCCTTCCAGGAACAGCTTCTTGATGATCGCAGACGGCTGGATCTTCATGCGGTCTGCCAGATCAGAGATGCTGATCATCTCCGGAAGCTGCAGTTTCTTCGGCTCGGAAGAATCCTTCTTCACTACCGGCTGCGGTTCCGGTTTGATGAACCGTCCCGGTTTGTTCTTCAGCTTGCTGATATCCTCATCTTTATACTGCTTTTCCTGCTTCTGATGATTACGGTTATCATATCTTCTGTTTTCCGGTTTGGTCTCCACCGGTGTATCGAAGGAACGGTTCATCTGACGGCCTGCACCACCTCTTGCGCCCTGTCCTCCACGGCTGTCACGTCCACCATTCTGCGGACGGTCGCCTCTGTTATATCCCGGACGATCTCCACCACGTCCCTGTCCGTCACGGTTGTATCCCGGTCTGTCTCCACGTCCCTGTCCATCACGGTTACCCTGCGGACGGTCGCCTCTGTTGTATGCTGGTCTGTCTCCGCGTCCCTGTCCGTCACGGTTACCCTGCGGACGGTCGCCTCTGTTATATCCCGGTCTGTCTCCGCGTCCCTGTCCATCACGGTTACCCTGCGGACGGTCGCCTCTGTTGTATCCCGGTCTGTCTCCGCGTCCCTGTCCATCACGGTTACCCTGCGGACGGTCACCATAGCTTCTGCGCTCACCATTTGCAGGACGATCAGCTGCCGGTCTTGCAGGTCTTGCTGCAGGTGCTGCTGCGCCTTCGCGTTTCGGTGCTGCTGTTGATGCTGTTGATGCTGCAGGTGCTGCCGTTGTCCCTGCGGACGCTGTTGTTCCAGCTGGTGCTGTTGCCGGCTTTGCCGCTGCCGGTCTTGCCGCAGGTTTTGCTGCGCTTTTCTGAGTCTGCGGACGACGCTCCGGACTCTTCTTGTCTCTGCTGTTCTCCGGATTGTGTACCACTACGAATTTTTTCTTCTTTGCCGGAGCTGCTCCTTCTTTTTTAGCTTCCTGCTGCCCGGAACCTACTGCTCCGCGCACCAGTTCTGCCTGATTATCTTCAAGTGTTGCCATATGTGTTGTCACCTCAATATTCTTCTCTGCCAGTACGGCCATGATTTCTTTGCTTGTTTTGTTCAGTTCCTTTGCGAGTTCATAAACTCTGATATGCTTGTTTGGCATGATTTCCAATGCCCCCATTCCCTGTATTTACTCTAATACCCGGATCGCCGCAGCGGCCAGTCCTTCGTCTTCCACTGCTACAGACATTCGGAATTCCTTCCCACATGCTGATCCCAGTTCTGCGCTGCTGCACGCTACATACAGCGGTACTTTGTAATACTCGCAGAGACTGCGGATCTTCTTCTTTGTATTTTCAGAGGCTTCCTCTGATACCACAACCAGCTTCGCTTTGCCCTTGCGGACAGAATTCTCCACAGAAAATTCACCGCTGACACTTTTGCGTGCTCTGGTCGCCAGCCCGATATAAGAGAGAACTTTAGCTTTCTGCAATTGCTTCCATCTCCTTTTCCAGGGCTTCGTATACTTCTGCCGGGATCTGTGCCTTCAGGGATCTCTCCAGTCCTCTGGATTTTACCGCTTTCTGGAAGCATTCCCTGCTTCTGCACAGATATGCGCCGCGACCGTTTTTCCGGCCAGTGGCATCCAGCACAATTTCATTCTCTGTTGTGCGTAAGATGCGTACCATATCTTTCTTGTTCTTCATCTCACCACAGCCGGTGCACTGACGCATCGGTACTTTTTTCACTGTTCCCAAACTGTCCGCTCCTATTCCTCTGCGTTCTCGTCTTCTACAGTACCTTCCGCATACTCATTTTCATCATATGCTTCCTCTTCATCCTCATCTTCATCGTAGAATCCTTCGTAGAATCCCTCGATGGCATTTGCCTGACTCTCGCTCTTGATATCAATCTTGAAGCCAGTCAGACGTGCTGCCAGACGTGCATTCTGTCCCTCTTTACCAATAGCAAGGGAAAGCTGATAATCCGGAACAACAACTTTTGCTGTCTTCTCTTCCACATCTGCCAGAACCACAACAACCTTTGCCGGGCTCAGTGCATTCTCGATCAGAAGTGCCGGGTTCTCATTCCAGTTAATGATATCGATCTTCTCACCGCGAAGCTCATTGACGATAGAGTTGACTCTTGCACCATTCATACCAACACATGCTCCTACCGGGTCAACATCCGGATCATTGGACCATACTGCGATCTTGGTTCTGGAGCCAGCCTCTCTGGCAATGCTTTTGATCTCTACGATGCCATCTCTTACTTCAGTAACCTCAGATTCGAACAGTCTCTTTACCAGCTCCGGATGCGTACGGGATACCAGGATCTTCGGTCCTTTTGTGGTGTCCTTAACTTCCAGAATATAAACCTTGATACGCTCGGTCGGAGTATATACCTCTCCTTTGACCATCTCGTTCTCGTTCAGGATCGCATCTACTTTACCAAGATTTACGCTGACATTTCTTCCAATATAACGCTGTACCACACCGGTAACCACGTCTTTTTCTTTTGCATAATACTGATTGAACAGAACTTTACGCTCTTCCTCACGGATCTTCTGAAGAATCACGTTTCTTGCATTCTGTGTGGTGATACGACCGAATTCTTTGGATTTGATCTCCTCGCGGACAATATCTCCCAGCTCGTACTTCTTATCCAGAAGCTTCGCTTCTGCCAGGCTGATCTGAGTATCCGGATCTTCCACCTGCTCCACAACAGTCTTCTCTGCATATACATGGAAATCACAGGTATCTCTGTTGATCTCTACACGGAAATTCTCTTTTTCTTTTCCGAAATGGCTCTGACATGCAGTGATCAGAGAATTCTCGATAGCATCCAGCATAACATCCTTGCTGATATCTTTCTCTTTTTCCAGAATCTCCAGTGCCGTTTTCAGTTCAGTGTTCATTTTTTGTTCTTTCCTCCTTAAAAATCAAACGCCAGCCGGATCAGCGCGATGTTCGACCGCTCGATCACCAGTGTGGCTTCATCCTCAAACTCCAATGTTACTGTATCTTTATCCCATGCTTTTAAGATACCGGTGAATTCCTTCTGTCTGTCGATTGCACGGAACAGCCTCACATCTACGGACTCTCCAATACTTCTCTCAAGATCTTTGTCTTTCTTCAGCGGTCTTCCAAGCCCTGGGGAACTTACCTCAAGAATATAGCTTTCCTCAATAAAATCCTGTTCATCCAGAAGATCTGACAGTCGTCTGCTGACGGTCTCGCAGTCATCCACGCCAATTCCACCCGGCTTATCAATGTAAGCTCTTAAGAACCAGTTGCCAGCTTCCTTTACAAATTCCACATCCACCAGTTCAAACTGATGCTCTTCCATGATCGGAAGCAGGAGCTGCTCTGTCTTCTGTTCATATGTCTCTCTCTTAGTCAATCTTATCCTCCTTCTGAAAATCTCCTATACAACTAAGAAGGAGTGGACTTTTGTCCACCCCTTTCTTCAGTCTACGTATCATGTTATTCTCAGTATAACACAACATCCACTAAAATCAAGCCTTTTCGCAAAAAAAGTTACTATTCACAGCGAAACTGGAGCCTCTTAACAGAGGCGACGAGTGCGCATGTGGGTGGAGTTCTGTAAATATTCTTTAAATCCTTGCTTACAGTCTTGCCACTCCGGTCTTTCTTGCGGCATCTGCAACGGCAGCAGCCACTGCCTTGCCCACTCTCGGATCAAATGCTTTCGGAATGATGTAATCTTCGCTGAGTTCTTCGTCTGTGATCAGCTCTGCCAATGCGCGGGAAGCTGCCAGCTTCATCTCATCATTGATATCTTTGGCACGTACATCGAAAGCCCCACGGAAGATACCCGGGAAAGCCAGCACATTGTTGATCTGGTTCGGAAAATCGCTGCGGCCGGTAGCAACCACTCTTGCACCACCTGCTTTTGCATCATCCGGGAAGATCTCCGGTGTGGGATTCGCACATGCGAACAGGATTGCATCCTGATTCATGGTCTTCACCATCTCAGTTGTTACCACACCCGGTGCGCTGACTCCGATAAATACGTCTGCACCAACCAGCATATCTGCCAGGCTTCCGCTGCGTTTCTCCAGATTGGTCATTTTTGCCATCTCTTCCTTTATTGGATTCATACCTTCCGTACGTCCCTCATAGATAGCACCTTTCCGGTCACACAGTGTGATATGTTTCACTCCCGCAGTCAAAAGCAGTCTGGTAATAGAGATTGCTGCCGCACCTGCCCCATTGACAACCACTTTTACTTCCTCTTTCTTCTTGCCAACCAGTCGAAGGGCATTGGTCAGTCCCGCCAGTGTGATAATGGCAGTTCCATGCTGATCATCGTGGAAGATCGGAATATCGCATTTTTCTTTCAGCTTTCTCTCGATCTCAAAGCAGCGGGGTGCAGAAATATCTTCCAGGTTCACACCTGCAAAGCTGCCGGAGATCAAATAAATGGTATTGACGATCTCATCCACATCATGACTCTTGATGCACAGCGGAAATGCGTCCACATCGCCAAATGCCTTGAACAGTACACACTTTCCTTCCATAACCGGCATACCTGCCTCCGGTCCGATATCTCCAAGACCAAGGACCGCACTTCCATCGGTCACTACCAGGCAAAGATTGTGACGACGAGTCAGTTCATAGCTCTTCTCCACATCCTTTTGAATCTCCAGACAAGGCTGTGCCACACCCGGCGTATAAGCCAAAGACAGATCATCCTTTGTGGCAACCGGAACTGTTGCAACAACTTCGATCTTACCTTTCCATTCCCCATGAAGTCTCAGTGATTCTTTTGCATAATCCATATAAATATATCCTCCTATAGTTCTTCAGTTAATCATCAGCGGGAATTTGCCAGGGCAAATACCGCCAGCACCCCCACACCGGTATGCGCACCAATAACCGGTCCCACATACTCGATCTGCACATTTTCCATTCCGTAATCTGTGATCAGCTTCTGCTTGATGGCCTCTGCTTCCTCCAGGCAGTCCCCATGACTGATAAATACGGTCTTCTCTCCGTCCCTGATCCGTTCCATCAAATCTTTGATAATTGTCTGGATCGCTTTTTTTCTGCCGCGAACCTTTCCGATCACTTCCAGTTTTCCTTCTTCATTGACCCGAATGATTGGCTTGATCCCCACCATAGAACCAAGTACTGCACTGCTTCTTGACACTCTGCCTCCACGATAAAGATGAAACAGATCATCCACTGTCACATAAGAAGCAATGTAGTCTTTATTTTTCTCACACCAGTCAGCCACTTCATCCATAGAAGCACCCTGTTCTTTCATCTGTACTGCTTTATATACAAGAAGTCCCTGACCCAAAGCCGCCAACAGCGTATCGATCACGACAATTTTACGCTCCGGATACTCATCCTGCAGCTCCTCCGCTGCGATCCGGGCACTCTGACAGCTTCCACTTAAGCCTGAAGAAAATGCCAGATGTAGAATATCTTTTCCTTCTTTCAGCAATGGTTCAAATGCTGCTTTTGCCTGCTCCGGATTCACCTGAGATGTTGTTGGCATGGCTCCTTCCCGAATATTGTCATACAACTGTTTTGGTGTGATCGGGTTCTCCGAATTGTAAGTCTCTCCGTTTAAGATGCAGCTCAAAGAAATCATGGTTATCTGATGCTCTTTCAGATAAGCTTCTGAAAGGTCTGCACTGCTGTCGGTACTGATCACATAAGATCTCATGGTTTCTGTCCTCCTCCATATATATACAATTAATAGTTTCCAAGAATCTTAAAATTAACAGCCTCTTCCATAATACCGCGGATCGCATTTTTCACCGCACTGTCATCCAGATTGCCTTCAAAATCCACAAAGAAATGGTATTCCCAGTTTCTCTCCGGAATCGGTCTGGACTCAATCTTACACATATTAAGATCGTTATAAATAATATGAGACAAAATATTATAGAGACTTCCACTGGTATGGGGCAATTCAAAACAGATGCTCACCTTCTTCGCATCCGTCTCATACATTTTCCGATTGGTAACGATGATGAAACGGGTGGAATTGAAGCGGTTATGGTTGATCGGCATCTCAAGCACTTCCAGACCGTGATAACCGGCTGCTGCCGGGCTTCCGATAGCTACCTGGCTTCTGTTCTTGTCTTCTGCCACTTTCTTGGCCGCCATGGCCGTATTGGAAAGGCTGATCCGCTGCCAGTCAGAATGCTTATCCAGATAGACAGAACACTGCATCAGTGCCTGCGGGTGGGAATAGACCGTTCGGATCTCATCCAGAGATGTTCCCGGCAGTCCCAACAGGGCATGATTGATCTTCAGGATCTGTTCTCCTACAATGTAATTGTCATATTCTTCCAGCAGATCATAGATATCATTGACTTCTCCTGCTGATGAATTCTCGATAGGAAGCACAGCATAATCTGCCACACCTTCCTTAATAGCCTCCATGCAGTCCCGCCAGGTCGGAACATGAAACGCATTGGCATCTTTGCCAAAATACTGCAGGGTCGCTTCATGTGCATAAGCACCTTCCACACCCTGATACACCACACGACAGTGCTTTCTGTCAATATGGTCGATCCTTGTAAATGGAAGGTTTCCGGAGACTCCTTCCTCTGCCAGCAACTGATATTGAAGCTTCCTGCTCATAGCCATGATCTGCTGAAACAGTTCCTGGATTCCATGACGGTTGAAGCTGTCATTGGTAAGATTTCCCAGAGTTTCCAGCTTCTCCAGTTCTCTCGCCCGGTCCAGCACCTTCTTTCCATTAGCAATCTTATATTCTGCCACCTGATGGCTGACACCCATTCGTTCCTCAAAGAGCTCTACGATTTGCCGGTCGATCCGATCAATATCCTGCCGAAGCTTGCTTAAATCTTCCATTTTACCCCTCTCTGCCCGTCTTCTTCCGTACCAGACGGGTCATCTCGCCCAGATAGGATAACGAACCGAATGCCACAATGGCATCCTCTTTTTCTGCTTTCTCATACGCCAGATCCACAGCTGCTGCAAGGCTTTCTGCCGCCTGCACATGAGAGTTGTATTTCTTCACCGTATTAGCCAGCTCTTCTGCCGGCAACGCCCTCGGATTGTCCGGTGTCATAACTGTGATCACCTCTGCTGCCAGCGATACTGTCTGCCGGACCACCTCTTCATATTCCTTATCTGCCAGCACACCCATGATAAAGATTAGCCTCTTGCCCGGCAGATCCCGCTCTACACTGTCACGGAATACCCTTGCCGCATCCCGGTTGTGGGCGCCATCCACAATAAATAACGGATCTGTGGAAATGACACTGAACCGTCCCAGCCAGACCGTCTTCTTCATACCGGCTTTCAGTGCTTCCTCAGATATCTCATAGCCTTTTCTCTTCAGCTCATCCAGCACTTCCAGTGCCAGCGCCCCGTTCAGAAACTGATATTCTCCTGCAAGGGCGATCTCCACCTGTGCATGTTCTTTGTAACTGAAAATCTGACCTTCCAGTCCACGTTTCTCGATCTTTATCTTCTCTGGCTCTACACAGATCAGTTCACAGCCTTCCTGCTCTGCTTTCTTCCGCACAGACACAGCTGCTTCCTCCTGCTGGCTTGCACTGACCACTGTACATCCAGGTTTTATGATCCCTGCCTTATGCCCGGCAATCTCTCCCAACGTATTACCAAGAAATCCCATATGATCCATACTGATGGATGCCAGTACAGCCACCGTCGTATTTCTGATCACATTTGTCGCATCCAGTCTGCCACCCATGCCGACTTCCAGTACCACCAGATCACAGTTCTGTTCCACAAAATAAAGAAATGCAATGGCAGTCTCCATCTCGAACATAGTCGGATGCTGTCTGCCTTCTACCAGAAGCTGGTCTCCTGCAGCCTTCACCTTCTCTGTCAGCCGGATCAGATCTTCTCTGGAAATATAGGATTCATTAACCTGGATCCGTTCCCGGTAACTGAAGATCGTTGGCGAAATATATCTTCCTACTTTATATCCGGATTCCTTCAGAACCGTCGATACATATGCCAGCACAGAACCCTTCCCATTGGTTCCTGCAATATGCACAAAAGACAACTGATCCTGTGGATTTCCAAGCAAACTTAACAGATTCCGGATCGGTTCTACACTGAATTCACCAGAATACTGATTGCAGTCTGCAAGATATGTTTTTGCTTCTTCATATGTCATGTCTGTCACACTTTCATCCATTTACTATCAAATAATCCAGAACCTCATTTGCAAAAGCCCGAATCACTATCAGTATAGTATAATCTGTCACATATTTCAAATACTATGGACATGATGAAACGAAATTTTTTATTATGTGGACTCCTTGGATGGTCCCTTGAAATCTTCTGGACCGGCCTTCATTCTCTGTTCAAAAGAGACAGACAGCTCATAGGCTACTCTTCCCTGTGGATGTTTCCCATCTACGGAAGTGCCGCTTTCCTGGCTCCTCTCATGCACAGACTCCAGAAGAACTGCATCTGGAAAAGAGGCCTTATCTATATGTTATGCATCTATCTGGGTGAATATATCAGTGGAAGACTGTTAAAAAACAAAGATATGTGTCCTTGGGATTACAGCGACTGCCCTCTCCAGTATCAAGGTGTGATCAGGTTTGATTTTGCACCGCTGTGGTTTCTGACAGGACTTTTGTTTGAGCGGGTGATCCTGCGCAGATCAGGTTTCTGATTTTCCACAAAATTAGGTCTTGCTTTTTAAGATGTGATAGTGTATTCTCTTGGGTTAGGGAGATTTGGAGAATACACTCCCACATCTCAAAAACACACTTAGGAGGTATCTATGAGACATCTGATGAGTCCTCTGGATTTCAGTGTCGAAGAACTGGATCAGTTATTGAATCTGGCTCATGATATTGAATTACACCCGGAGAAATACGCCCATGCCTGTGACGGCAAAAAGCTCGCCACACTGTTTTATGAACCGAGTACCCGTACACGTCTTAGTTTTGAAGCTGCCATGTTAAATCTTGGAGGCAGTGTTTTAGGTTTTTCTTCTGCGGCAAGCAGTTCCGCTTCCAAAGGTGAAAGTGTTTCCGATACCATTCGTATGATTTCCTGTTACGCCGATATATGTGCTATGCGTCACCCAAAGGAAGGTGCTCCGATGGTAGCAAGCATGGCTTCTTCTATTCCGGTCATCAATGCCGGAGACGGTGGTCACCAGCATCCCACGCAGACATTAACCGATCTTCTTACGATCCGTTCCTTAAAAGGACGGCTTGATCATTTTACCATTGGTCTGTGCGGAGACTTAAAATTCGGTCGTACTGTTCACTCTCTGGTACGTGCACTGTCCCGCTATGAAGGTGTAAACTTCATCTTCATCTCTCCGGAAGAATTAAAAGTACCGGACTATATTAAAGAAGATGTATTGGAAGCAAATAACATTCCATACCAGGAAGTAGAACGTATCGAAGACGTAATGCCCAAGCTGGATGTTCTTTATATGACCCGTGTGCAGAAAGAACGTTTCTTCAACGAAGAAGACTATGTACGCCTGAAAGATTTCTACATATTGAATAACCAGAAGATGAAGCTGGCCAAAGACGATATGATCGTTATGCATCCACTCCCAAGAGTGAATGAGATCTCTGTGGAGGTGGACAAAGATCCACGTGCTGCTTATTTCCGTCAGGTACAGTACGGTGTCTACGCACGTATGGCTCTGATTCTCACATTGCTGGAGGTAAAAGTATGTTAAATATTGGCGGACTTCACGAAGGCTTTGTACTTGATCATATTGAAGCCGGTAAAAGTATGGAGATATATAAATATCTGAACCTGGACAAATTTGACTGCTGTGTAGCGATTATTAAAAATGCCCGCAGCAACAAGATGGGCAGAAAAGATATCATCAAGATTGAATGCCCCATCGACCAGATCGATCTGGATGCTCTTGGTTTTATTGATCACAATATCACGATCAATATCATCAAAGATGATAAAATTGTGGAGAAAAAGACCTTGTCTCTTCCGAAAGAGATCCACAACGTAGTCAGCTGCAAAAACCCAAGATGTATCTCCTCTATTGAGCAGGAGCTGGAACAGGTATTCGTTCTGACAGATCCGGTGAAAGGGATCTACCGCTGCAAATACTGTGAAGAGCAGTATCACAGACATAAGAAAATTGTTAAATAATAAAGGCAGGAAGCACCTTTTACAACGCAGGTGCTTCCTGCCTTTATTCATGGTTTTCACTGCTCACATACCTGCAAACACTGAACTTACTTATTATTTCTTCCAGAATTTTTTCATATATTCTGCTGCTTTTTCACTACTCAAATTATATTTCATCTCAATATAAAACTGTGTATTATCATAGCCTACATTCATCTCCTGATATGTCTCTATCGATCCCTGAATCCGACCTTCATTTTTTCCAATCTCAATTCCTTCACTCCTACCAGTTTCTAACATCTGATCTACTACATTACACATGTTTATACCTCCTTTCTCATTCTGTGCACGTTCTTTTATAGCTGACATCCGTCCTCCTGCTTTATCCAACACTTCCCAAATCGTATCATAAGTATCTATCTCCACATTCTGAAACGAGTGATTTTCCTCATAAATCTGCTTTAGTTTTTCAAAATCATTTTGATACTTCAGACTCAAAAACATGCAGGCTATATCCGTAGGAAATTCCAGTAACCGTACATCTTCCGTATGACATACATCCAGTACCTGAATGCGATAATCCGAAATATATTGCTGTAATTCCTGCGGCACACACGACAGATCAAGGAGTCCATACAGGTTATCTGATGCATCCCACGGTTTCTCTCCTATGTACAACACTAATGTAATCACCGGTATAAGTCTGTCCTCTTTCTTCAATGGAGATAGCATCCATTTTTCAGTTTTCCCGTTTTCACACGGCTCCATCACTCGCCGAGAATGCAACACAGCAATCTGTTCTTTATATTCTAATGCATCATAATCCATGATCCGCACTGGCATGGAATAATCCACATAGTTCTGCATTTCTGATCCAATCATCAACACATATTTTACGGCATCCACCTTTTTGACTACATCCCGATAACGGCTTCTTCTACGGACTCTTCCTCCTTTTCCGCTCTTACCACTATATCGAATATTCATATCTTCCACCTGTTCAGATGCTACAACTGGTTTTCCATGATACAGCCACCCATTTACCAGCCAAGTGAAATGTCTGGCATCTTTGTAATACGATACCATTGGTTCTTCTTTTTCTCCCATTCTTCTCCTTTTATTGTATCTTCATTAGCTTTACGTTGCAAGCGCATTCATATATTTTTACGCATAATTTCATACAACTGGAACATGTAAAGCACTATGTAAAATACAACTTGTAATATTATTCTATTTCGACGGTATGGATATATGGAATTTCGTGGGATCACCACTTCAGATTTATAAATATCGTATCACAAATGCTAATCAGATTCAATAATTTTTATAACATGATAAAGAACAGCGTTGCCTGTATTGTAGAGAAACGTCTCCACAATACAGGCAACGCTATTCTTTATTATTTTCTACCCTTTCGCCAGCGGAAGTTCCATCTCAATGGTAAAGGTATTTTTCTGTGTATCAGTTCTCCACGCAAAGGTTCCTCCATGATTTTCAATGATCCTTCTGCATGTCTTAAGACCGATCTGGGTGCTCTCTATCTGGTTCTTTTGCTCAAGAACATGGTTCTTGAGCAGGATATGCTGCACATCCTGGTGCTCGTCGATCTGAATCTGTAATGGATACGCGGGATCTCCATATTTTTTCAGATTGGACAACAGATTGTCCATGACACGCTGCATATATTCACTGTCCACCTGAACTGCTCCTGGCAGTTCACCAATCTGACAGTCGATCGTTCCACCCCGATCCTGCCAGTCAAAGAACTGCCCATTACACAGATCCTCTGCCATCTCCTCACAGGGAATTGTCTGCAGCTGCAGTTCTTTTTCTTCTTTTCCATAGACCAGAAAATATTCAAAGAGCCGGTCAGAGACTTTCTTGATCTGAAATGCTTTCTTTCTGCAATATTCCAGATACTTCTGAAGCTGCTCCTCATTTTCATAGCGATGCATATTAAGGAGCTCCAGATAACCGATCAGCGAAGTCAACGGTGTCCTCAGATCGTGAGACATGGCTGTCACCAGCTCCATATTAGCCTTCTCCGCCTCCGCCTTCATCTGCTGCTCTTCCAGAAATCCATTTTTCAGTGCCGTAATTCCTTCTGCCAGACTGGTGATCTCATCGTTTCCTTTGATCGTGATCGGATATTCCAGATTGCCTCCGCCTAATATCTTAAGTTCACTCTCCAGCCGATTGATATAACGGATCTTATGATGGATCATCAGCAACAGCAATAACAGAAAGACGATTCCTCCGGTCACATACATGGCAACATCTGCCCAGTACATATAATTCATATCCAGATAAACTTCCAGCTGAACCTTTATAGGCGTTCCATCATAAAGGTTGACTGTATAATACATGGATTCATATTCCGTATCTACTTCATAAGGCTCATCCCCGGAGTTCGCCATAAATGGTCCCAGCAGCTCGTCAATATCCCGGTAAAAGGTCACATACACATTTTTCTGTTTCCGGACCCAGTTTACCAGCTGCTTAATATTATCCTCTGTCACCTGCTCTTCCTGCACATAATCCTGCAGGCTCTGCAGCATATCTGTTATATCCTGCTCATATTTTTCATCGGAATATACCACATTATAGATCCAGTCGACAGCAATATTCTGTGCAAGATTCGCGGCGGCGATCGCAATTAGCAATGCCGCCGCACACATACCAAGCAGCTCCAGCGTCAGCCGATTTTTCCAGATATTTTTCTTCTTAGTTGACACAGTAACCCCTTCCCCAGATATTCTGGATATAAGATTCTCCCTTCTTCTCCAGCTTCCGGCGGATGTTACGGATATGCACCATCACCGTATTACCGGAATTAGGCAAAAATTCTTCCTTCCATACCAGTTCATAGATCTCTTTGACGGAAAATACTTTTCTCGGATGAGAGATCAGCAAAAGCAGGATCTGATATTCCATCTCCGTGAGAGCGATCTTCTCTCCCGCCGCCTGCACCGTCTGCAGATCCGGATCAATCGTAATATCCCGATAACACACCAGCTCTTCTTCCTTCTCTTCCTGCTTCTGATACACTTTATAGCGGCGGATCAGCGCTTTCACTCTGGACAACAGTTCCATATAAGAAAATGGCTTTACCAGATAGTCATCGCCTCCTGCAGAAAAACCAAGTACTTTATCATGTTCTCCTGATTTTGCAGTCAGAAACAGGATCGGCACATTATTTTTCTCACGAATCTTCGTACATGCAGCGATTCCCGATTCTCCGGGCATCATAATATCAAGGATCACCAAATCCTTTCCAGACGCTTTTTCTACTGCTTCCTGCGCATTACAGGCTTCTGTGATCTCATAGCCCTCACTGGACAGCATCATCTGCAGCACTTCCCGGATCTCCGGTTCATCATCAACCACAAGAATTTTCTGTTTTTCTGCCATCTGTGCACGCTCCTCTCCTCACATTTTTTCCAGTGTAACATGTATCTCACCTTCAAATAAAGACCTTTGAAACATAATTAAGATTAATTAAGAAAATGGAGCATCAGACTTCTGATGCTCCATTGCCGGTCTCCATAATGTAGAACTCAGCAGTTCTGCCAGTTCTCTCTTTATAATGTGATCCTACCCTGGACACAAATTCATTCACTGCATCGTTCTCCACAATACTGATGGTACAACCTCCAAATCCAGCTCCCATCATACGGGATCCCAGGACTCCCTCGATCTCCCAGGCTTCCTCCACCAGAATATCCAGCTCCTCACAGGACACTTCAAAATCCTCTTTCAATGATAGATGAGACGCATTCATCAACTGTCCGAATTCCCGGATATCTCCTTTATTCAATGCTTCTACCGCCTGGATCGTCCGCTGATTCTCTGTCACTGCATGTCTGGCCCTCCGCAGACACACCGGACGGCGAATCATCTCCTGCACCTGTTCAAACACATCTGCGGTCAGCTCACTTAAATTCTGAATGGCGATCACCGTCTGCAGATCATGAAGAGCTTCCTGACACTGTGCCTGCCGTTCCTGATAGCGTTCATCCACCGCAAGACGCGCTTTCTGACTGTTTGTTACAATAATCTTCTGATGCGGCAGCTCCAGCGGTGCATATTCATAAGAAAGATCACTGGTATCCAGCAGGATCGCATGATCCTTCTTACCCATGGCAATGGCAAAAGGATCCATAATCCCACTGCTCATGCCAATATATTCATTCTCTGCAAGTCTTGCAAACAATGCCAGATCGATCATGCTCAGATCTTTGATCTCCATCAGGTCGCTGATGATCAGTCCGGTCACCACTTCCAACGAAGCAGAAGAGCCAATCCCCAGACCTTTTGGAATATCTCCATAATACAGCAGATCCATTCCGCAGATCACGGGCACCCCTTTCTTCATCAATGTACAGATCATTCCCTTTGGATAATTGGCCCATCCATGTTCCCTCTTCCAGTCCAGCTCCCACACGGGCAGCTCCAGGACTCCCTGATCCGGATAATTCAGAGAACAAAAACGAAACCGGTTGTCTGTCCTTTTTCTTACAAGTGCATAGGTTCCCATGGTGATTGCACAGGGAAATACATGACCTCCATTATAATCGGTATGTTCCCCGATCAGATTTACCCGGCCGGGTGCAAAATAGATGCCCGTCACTGCACCGTCCCCATAAATCTGTTGAAATTTGTCCACAAGTTGTTGTTTCATTGCACTCTCCTCACCGCTTGTTTTGTCTATGGGCGTATCATATCATATTTTGTCACTTTTGTTAATATGCCCATCGCATTGACTTTTTCATCTTAGGTGATACAATGGAAAAAAATATTTTATTAAGGAGTTTTCTCATATGTTAGAATTTTTAAAAGTAATTCTTCTGGGAATCGTTGAGGGAATCACAGAATGGCTCCCCATCTCCAGTACCGGACACATGATTCTTGTGGAACAATTTGTAAAGCTGAACGTTACAGACGAATTTCTGGAAATGTTCCGTGTTGTGATCCAGCTTGGTGCGATTCTGGCAGTCGTCGTTCTCTATTTTCCAAAGCTGTGGCCATTCTGCAGCCCGAGAGACGGATGGATCAAAAAGGATACCTGGATCCTCTGGTTCAAGGTGCTGGTAGCCGCACTGCCTGCAGCCATCATCGGACTTCCTTTTGATGATCTGCTGGATAAACTGTTTTACAATTACCAGACAGTAGCTGTCACCCTGGTCCTCTACGGTGTTCTGTTCATAGTCGTTGAAAACTATAACAAGAATCGTCGCCCGCGAACCAGGAAGCTGGAAGCACTTCCCTGGTCCACCGCTTTATTGATCGGTGTCTTTCAGGTACTTGCCCTGATTCCTGGCACTTCCAGATCCGGTTCCACGATCCTCGGTGCGATCCTGCTTGGCTGCTCCCGTTCTGTAGCTGCTGAGTTCAGCTTTTTCCTTTCCATTCCGGTCATGTTCGGAGCCAGCCTTTTAAAACTGTTGAAATTCGGACTTCACTTTACCGGATACGAAGCAGCAATCCTTCTTGTCGGCATGGTAACCGCCTTCGTAGTATCCATTCTGGCAATCAAATTCCTGATGGGATACATCAAGAAAAATAACTTCAAACCGTTCGGATATTACCGGATCGCTCTTGGAGTTCTTGTTCTTGCATACTTCATTTTTCTCGGCTGATGCCGTCCATAGTACATACAATGGAACCTAAGAGCCGCAAACAGCGGCTCTTTTTTATATCACAAACACATAGGAGAGACCTCACATGTACAAAGAAATAGCAAAACTTATTTTATACCGCGACCTTGGCGAGGACAGCATTTTGTTGAAACTGGGTGGAATCTTTGAAGATTTTGAACTGAACCGGGCCGGAAAGGCAGAACTGACCAAACGAATCTATGAACAGATGAAAGCGCTCTTAGACCTGTCCACCAAATATGGATTTGACAAGAACCTGTGGCACAACTATCTGACTTTTATCCTTCTGACCAACGAAAACTCTTTCAGCATGACCAGTGAAAAAGTCGGTGCCAACGATGGAACTGTCAACCATTTTGCAAAAGCAGATTTTGCCGTATTTAAGAAGCTGTTTGATTTTGATTTCGGACCGATTGAAGAGGCTCTTGGTATCGATTGCTTCACTACTGTATGCAACTACAAAGCGATCCAGAAAAAAGAGCATATGTACAACCGGAATGTAAGTGAAAAAGTGCAGGCTGTCAGTCAGCAGATTGAGAACGCTGCCAACGAAGAAGACATTTTCCGCATCATCACTGATTTTTATGAGGCATATGGCGTTGGTATGTTCGGTCTGAACCGGGCTTTCCGTATCCGCCATCTGGACAATGACGTAGAATTTATCCCCATCAATAACACCGAGCGTGTGATGCTTGATGATCTGATCGGTTATGAGATCCAGAAGAAGAAACTGGTAGATAATACCGAAGCATTCATCAAAGGACTTCCAGCCAACAACGTGTTGCTGTGCGGCGATGCCGGTACCGGTAAATCTACCAGCATCAAAGCCCTGCTCAACGAATATTACGATCAGGGCCTGCGTATGATCGAGATCTACAAGCATCAGTTTCAGGATCTGTCCAATATCATCAGCCAGATCAAAAACCGGAATTATCGCTTTATCATCTACATGGACGATCTTTCTTTCGAGGAATTTGAGATTGAGTACAAGTTCCTCAAAGCAGTCATCGAAGGCGGTATGGAGACTCGCCCGGACAACGTGCTGATCTATGCCACCTCCAACCGCCGTCACCTGATCAAGGAGACATGGAATGACAGAGATGACATGGAGACCGATAACGGCATGCACCGTTCCGATACCATGCAGGAGAAGCTTTCCCTGGTTGCCCGCTTCGGTGTGACCATCTACTATGGAAAGCCAACCCCAAAAGAGTTCTTTACTATCGTCAAAGAACTCCGGAAACGCTACCCGGAGATCACCATGAGCGACGAAGAACTCTGCGCAGAAGCCAACAAATGGGAACTAAGCCACGGTGGTGTCTCTGGAAGAACCGCACAGCAGTTTATCAATTATATGGCCGGAAAATCTGGTGAGACGGAGTAATTATTCTCTCTATAAATCCCTGACAATGGCGGATGAGTAATGCTCGTATGAAGATCAAAAGACAGAATGTCTCGCGTGTTCGTGTGAACTGGACTTAAAAGTCCATCTCACACGAACACGCGAGACATTCTGTCTTTTTTCAATTCATACACCGCTATTACATCATCCACCCTCGCCAGGGAATTTACAGGCATAGAAAAACTGCCCCAACAGATTTTCCATCGGGGCAGTTTTATAAGCACTATATATTTATTTCGTCTCCAGCAACTTCTCCACGCTTGCGAGTTTTACGCACAGAGTGAACAGTTCTGCGGTGATCTTCAGTTCTTCCAGTGTTGGATAGGACGGAGCGATACGGATATTGGTGTCATGCGGATCCTTTTTGTAAGGATAGGTTGCACCAACAGTAGTCAGTGTAACTCCAGCCTCTTTACATTTGTTGTAAATGGCTTTTGCACAGCCTTCCATGGAATCAAAGGAGATGAAATATCCGCCCAACGGTTTGGTCCAGGTTCCGATACCCAGTCCGCCCAGTTCGCGTTCCAGAGTCTCCAGTACCAGCTCAAATTTCGGACGCATGATATCTGCATGTTTTCTCATCTGCTCTTTAATACCGTCCAGGTTCTTGAAGTAACGTACATGACGAAGCTGGTTGATCTTATCATGGCTGATGATCTGAATGGTCATAGATTTCTTCACCCAGTCAAGATTTGCCTTGGAGGCTGCCAGACAGCTGATACCTGCACCTGCAAAGCTGATCTTGGAAGTAGAAGCAAATTCCAGAACCATATCCTCTTTACCGTTTGCCTTGCACATACCAAGGATCTCCGGCAAAGTGTCCTGTTTGTCCTCATAAAGATGATGTACGCAATATGCATTATCCCAGTATACTCTGAAATCCTCTGCTGCAGGACTTAAGTCTGCCATACGGCGGCATACTTCCTCAGAGTAAGTGATTCCCATAGGGTTCGTATACATCGGTACACACCAGATACCTTTGACTGCCGGATCTTTTACATACTCTTCCACCAGATCCATATCCGGTCCTTCCATGGTCATCGGAATGTTGATCATCTCGATACCAAAGTGCTCGGTAATAGAGAAATGACGGTCATATCCCGGAGCCGGACATAAGAATTTTACTTTTTCCAGACGGCACCACGGAGTGCTTCCCATAATACCATGTGTGTATGCACGGGAAATGCTGTCATACATTACATTCAGGCTGGCCGTACCAAATACGATCACATGCTCCGGATCCACGCCCAGCATCTCTCCGAGAAGCTTTCTGGCACTGTAAATACCTTCCAGACATCCGTAGTTTCTGGTATCTACGCCCTGATCATCCTTCATATCGCAATGACTGCTGAAAATATCCATCATAGGCATTGTCATATCAAGCTGATCCGTGGAAGGCTTTCCTCTGGACATGTCAAGCTTCAGGCCTTTGCCCTTTGCATCCTCATATTTCTGAGTCAGTTCCTTTTTCAGTTCCAGCAATTCTTCTCTTCCAAGTTCACAATATGGTGTCATCTTATGTCCTCCTCTTTATAAAAATGGGGCTGTAAATACAGCCCCCTAAATGAAATCCTCATGAAATACTCTGCGAATCAGTCGATCATATTCCTGCCAGGCCGGATATTCTTCCAATTCCCGCAAAACTTCTGCTGTCTGACGATAAAGCCAGCCATGCATCTTCTTGTCTTTCTGGTGAAACCGTTCCCATATCTGATCACCAATACTGGTCACATCCCGCTCAATTGCTCTGAGGTTGGAAAGCTTGTCCGCCAATGCCAGCATTCTGGCATTCCGATCTGCCTTGTCTCTCAGGAATGTAAGCATCTCCTGCTTACGAACCAGCCAGGTCTCCTCTGCCGGCAGATCCCGACGCTTATCCTCGGTCTCATAACCTACATAGGCGGCGATCCGTTCTCCGAAATACTGTTCCACCTCTTCCAGCGTAACAGGCGTGTCCTCCACTACATCATGAAGCACCGCCGCTGCGATCAGTTCTTCATCATCTGTCAGTTCAGATACGATCGCTGCTGCTTCAATCGGATGAGAAAGATATGGAATCCGACTTCCTTTTCTATGTGCTCCCTGATGAGCAATCGCTGCAAATACTACAGCCTTCTCATACAATGGCAGCCTGCTGTCCGAAAGCATCTGATTCATCTGTTCTGACATTTCTGTTGTCATTCCTCTAACACCCGTTACCCTTCAAACCCCAATTTCGTACCTAAATATATCACAGGTGTTTTCAAATGGCAACCCTATTTTTCGGATAAATGCCTGTATATCCTTGTTATTCTTATTTTTCAGACAAATGACCATAAAAAGAGATCAGATATAAGCCACAGATTCCCACCAGTCCATAAATGATCCTGGACAGCCAGGTCATATTTCCAAACAGCCAGGCAACCAGATCAAAACTGAAGAACCCGATCAGTCCCCAATTGATCGCCCCTATGATCGTAATGGTAAGCGCAAAACAGTCCAGACCTTTATTCATAACAGTCTACCTCCTTTTGCACCTAGTATATCCAGACCACTTTATCTTATGCATGACTCCACTCCAGACTTATTGTGCTTCTGCCATGGCAGTGGTGCCACATTTGATCTCTTTCAGTACAAAATATGTTTTTGTATTGGATACGCCTTTAATGCTTTTGATGATCCGATGAAGCTGCTCCAGTGTCTCCGATGATTTTGTCTGGATCTTCAGCATAAAATCATAGTCACCGGTGAGATAATCGCAGGCTACGATGCTTGGATTATCATGCATGACTTTTGTAAATTCATCGTAATACTTTGGATGTTCCAGCGAAACTTCCATGAGTGCTGTCACATCATTACCTATTTTATGCTGATCTGCAACAACTGTATACTGTCTGATGATTCCATTCCGCTCCAGTTTTCGGATTCGCTCGATCACAGCAGCCACTGAAAGATGCACTGTCTGACTGATCTCCGTTGCAGACTGTCTTGAATTCTCACTGAGACATTTTAAAATACTACGATCCATGCTATCCATATTCATTCCTCCTGCACTAAAATCAATGCAAAAAGGGCATGGAAAACCAATCATTTCCATGCCCATTCATGTACATTTTTTAATTTTTATCTACTATACAATAATTTTTTCTGTTATGCAAGAGATATTTTCCACAATTTTCAAAAAAATGATGGATTATCCTCTATGAAACAACGAAAATCCCTTCTTTTCATAAGGTTCCGTCTTCATATCCAGCACATCGTAACCGGAAGCCTCGATAACTGCTTTCAGTTTATCCGCATCTAGCTCCGTCTCTGAGATGATCTCCGTTCTTCCTTTACTGTGGGAAGATGTTACTTTTTTCACCTGGAATGCTTTTCTTACTGCATCATTTACATGAGCCTCACACATTCCGCATGCCATTCCATCTACATCTAATGTGATCTTATACATCATATGCCTCCTCATAAGCCGACTTCATTCAGTAAGTTTACTCTAACACTTTCCAGTTCTCTCGTCAATCAGCTTTTCTTTGGAAGCTCATCGATCAGTTTCTCGATCACCTGCTTCTTCACATACACATCAAAGCTCAGCAGACAGATAAAGGAAAAGATTCGAAGAAACTCCTGGTCCTCCGCTTCTGCTTCCGGGAAGATGCGGGATGCAGTCTCATACTTCTCCGTCACGTCCTGCTTCATCTTCTCCACCTGTTCTTTTTCCAGACTGAAGACTTCCTCATAGATGGACTGCATGTTCATCTCTCCATCCTTATGGAAATACCGTTGGGTCAACGGTTCCAGCAGACTCTGGATATCGCCGATGGACAGAATGGATTTATAATAATAAATATAGATCAGAAGTAGCAGATGCTCCTTGGAATATTTCTTCTTATCTGGTGCCGGCAGCAGATGATTCTTCGCATAATTATTGATCATAGTCTTGGTCAGAATCTTATCATCCGGATACCGCTTGGATGACTGCAGGTGTTCTTCCATAAAAGTCGTCACCTGATCCATGTAAAGATCGATATTCGGAATCTCCGTCGGTTTAATATAATCGATCCTCTCAAGGCTTGAGAGGATACTGTTTAAGATATTTTCAGAATCAATGGTCATTTTCTCTCACCTCATGATTCATTATATAGTATTCAAAACTACATAACAAGTTTTTTTTGTAATTTGTGAGTTTTTTCCATCAGGATCATGTATATCTTTCCATCTGACGGGTATACTGTAAATGTACCAAAGAGAAGTTGAATACTTATCCTCCCCTTTGAAAAGATCCGCCTGCTGTGCTCTCACACAACAGGCGGATCTTACGTTGTCTATTCTTTTGTATCTTTTTGTTCTTCTGCTTCCATTCTCCGGAACACCATGTCATATCCATCATTGCCATAATTCAACGATCGGTTCACACGGCTGATCGTGGCGGTGGATGCACCTGTCCGCTCTGCAATCTCCAGATAAGTCTTCTTCTCTCTCAGGAGTCTGGCCACTTCAAATCTCTGTGCCAGTGACTGGATCTCATTGATCGTGCACACATCTTCAAAAAATGTGTAGCACTCATCCATATCCTGAAGACTTAGGATCGCCTGAAACAAACCATCCGTAGATTCGTTACGAATATTTTTACTCATGCCCTGCCTCCTGACTTTATTACCTGACTATGCCATTTTAGCACAGTAAAATCATAAAGTCCAGCAGTTTTTCTATACTTTCTGATACTTATTGATAAATGGATACAGTTTCTCCCGGTCTGTATTGACCACCAGTTCTTCCGGGAACTCCGTCTCTTTGATCAGATCAAGAGCAAGCTCATGATTCAGGATATCCTCATAATAATGAGCATCGCTTCCCATGACAATGGGCACCTGATATTTCTTGCAGAGACGCAGCATCTCCATATCGTTTTCCCTGGCATTCTGACGGGTACAGCGGGGATTCAGTGAGTTATTGTTAAGCTCCAGCAGTGTATGATATTCCTTTGCCGCCTGAACGACTGCTTCCATGTCAACCATATATCTTCCATCATCCGGATGTCCGATAATATTGATATGTGGATTTTTCATGGCGCTGATCAGGCACTGAGTATTATACTCCCGGCTTCCCGGCTGAATACATGGTTTGTGAAGGCTGGCGATCGTCACATCCATATCTCCCAGATGTGGTTCTTCCAGATCCACCGTTCCATATTCATCCAGAATATTCAGTTCCACGCCAAGCAGCAGTTCCAGATCGCCATGCTTCCTTGGAACCACCTTCAGATTATGAAAATAAAAATCTGTGCAGGTTCCCTTCATGCGCGGTGCATGCTCTGTGATTCCATATACATCCAGTCCCTTATTCTGTGCCTCATGAATCATCTCCATCATGGTATTGTACGCATGACCACTGGCGATGGTATGAGTATGCAGGTCTAATACATCTCTCATCTTCTGTGTCCTTTACAATAAAGTCTCCAGTTCTTTCTTCGCCTGCTCCTGGCTGGTCACAACAATGCCCGCAATACCAAGAGCCTGCGCTGCCTCTACATTTCGCACTGTATCATCCAGGAATACACACTCCTCTGCCTTCAGTCCATACCGGTCCAGCAGCGTCTGATAGATGGCCGGATCCGGTTTTGCCAGATGAACCGTATAGGACATGATGCCGCCGTCCATATGCGACAGAAAAGACAGTTCCTTTGATGCTTCCCTGCGGATCCGTTCACCATAGTTGGACAGATAATAGGTGTGATAGCCTCTGGCTTTCAGAGACTCGATCCAGTCCACAGAGCCTTCATACTCGCGGACGATCGTGCTTAAATCACTGAATACCAGACGGATCTCCTGCTCCAGCTCCGGCGTATGCGCCACAAACTGTTCCAGAATATCCTCATCGCTCTCCAGCCCCAGGTCAAGCTTTGGCCAGATGGGACCAAGCATCATCGCCTGGGCGATGCGGTCTGCTTTTTCCCCCTGGAATCCAAATCTTGCAATGTGATCCTTCCAGCAAAAATCAAGAAGCACGTTTCCAATATCGAAAATCACATTTTTGATCATAAGATGATCCTCTGCTTATTTATTTCTGTAGATAATATCGTCACGTCCCGGTCCGTTGGAGATCATCGTGATCGGGCACTCGATCTGTTTCTCGATAAACTCGATATATTTACGGCAGTTCTCCGGCAGATCCTCATATTTCTTGATGCCACGGATATCGCATTTCCATCCCGGAAGAGTCTCGTATACCGGTTTTGCTTTCTCCAGCAGATAGGTGGTCGGGAAATCTGTCGTTACTTCGCCATCAATGTCGTATCCGACACATACCGGGATCTCATCCAGATAGCCCAGTACATCCAGTACGGTAAATGCTACGTCAGTTGCTCCCTGCAGACGGCATCCGTATTTGGAAGCCACACAGTCGAACCATCCCATTCTTCTCGGACGTCCGGTAGTTGCACC
>ENA-USUG01002825-USUG01002825.1-human-gut-metagenome-genome-assembly--contig:-NODE-2825-length-25270-cov-13.713770_pt1 | contig 25270 bp, 24 predicted proteins | sample MGYA00250059_ERZ773394 | MGnify/ENA primary metagenome ERZ773394 (study PRJEB29103, sample SAMN06111957) | human gut metagenome | biome: human gut; feature: ankylosing spondylitis patient; material... | reverse complement strand
CGCAATCATATCCTTGAAAATCATCATACAACGGATTGAATACGATAACAACACGCTCTCCATCCTCCGGCGACCAAAGGAGGAAAAATATGTTAACAATTATAATTGGTATTATTTTATCCATTATCTTAACTGCTATTTTATGGGAAGTTTCAAATAGCATGTCATTTTTGTTGGGTGTTTTTGGAATCCTTATATCAATATGTTTTGGATTATTCTTTCCATTTAGTGGATATAAAGACTGGAAATTGATTAAAGAAACTAAACTAGTAAGTCTATCAAATTCAACTGTTTCAGGTGGTACTGGTTTGGTTTATGTTTCACTTTCAGCAGATAACTCTTATACCTATCGGTTTGAAGTTGATTCAACGTTTGGTAATAAATCATCCAAAAAATATAAAACAGCAACTATTGTCAATGACAATAATATAACAGAAATAGAAGATTCTAAGTGCCAAGAACCTATACTTATGGAGTATAAAAGAACTGCGAAAAAATCAATATGGACTTTTGGACTTCTTTCTAATGAGACTTCATATGTTTTTAATGTACCGGAGGGGACCATTAGTAAAGATATAAAATTAAGATAATAAATTTTATTAGACATATCTGGCAAAACAACAAAAGAGTTAGTTTACACTAACTCTTTTGTTGTTTTTTCTGTCACTTCAATATCATTGCATATTCAATATGCTACATCATAATTTTTTATAATAGGTATTCAAAAAGCATTCTTCATCATGCGAATATATAACTCCTATTGCTTGTAAATATGAATATATAATTGTTGAACCAACAAATTTCATTCCTCTACTTTTTAAATCCTTTGAAATTGAATCTGACAATGGTGAGGTTGTTTTATTTATCTCATAAACTATAGTATCATTTGTAAATGATTTTATATAATTATAGAATGAACCATATTCATTTTGTATTTCATTAAAAATTTTTGAATTATTTATGCTTGCATTTATTTTAAGCTTATTTCTTATTAATTTTTCATTTGATAATAATTCTTTAATTTTATTATCATCGTATTTACATATTTTTTCTATATTAAAGTTATCATATGCTTCTTCAAAATCTTTACGTTTATTTAAAACACATTCCCAAGATAGTCCTGCTTGGAAAGATTCTAATATTAGCATTTCAAACAAATATTTTTCATCAAAATTAGGCTTTCCCCACTCTTCATCATGATACTTAACATACACTGGATTCTTCAAATTACACCATTTACATCTTTTTACATTCTCCATATATTTGTAACCTTCTTTCATCAAAACGATTAGCAATATCTATTAATTTTACAGTAAGAACAAATATTTGTCTATGCATTTTTTAATATTTCTAATTCTATTATTTCTTCAATAGGAATTTCAGTATCAGTTTCTAATTTTATTATTTTTGAATATTCATTTATTTTTGCGACTATTCCTACTTCTGTTTGATATTTTCCGCCACTTTTTAATCTATCTGGTATGAAATATGTTACTTTTATTTGTACATTCTTGTTTAAATTATTTTTTATTTGTTGTATTGTTTTATTTATAATTTCTTTAATTCCATTGGAAAGAAAGGCTTGTCGAAAGTGAAAAAATAGTCTATAACTTATGAAGCAAAAGATAGTTGTGGAGGCTTTTAACACATCCTTTTTTCGCTAAGGGTAAAGTATCTAAAAACTATATATGTCTTTGGGTGAAATAAACGGATTTGGAATATTATCCACGTTAAAATCAGAAAAAAGTTTTCCGTTTTGGAAAACTTTCTGTATCAGCAAGAAAGAAAAGTTTCCCGAAATTTAATGTTAAAAGCTAACCAAGCTATGATATAATCTCCTATCTTTGTATCCGGTTTCGGAACTAAAAAGAGGTTTAGTCAATGAGGGAACGCTGTGCAAATCGGCGACAGTACCCGCTGCTGTAATTCTCTGTGAATCCGCACACTATGTCACTGCATCGGCTGATGTGGGAAGGCGTTGCGAGGGAGAGATAAGTCAGAAGACCTGCCGGAACAAATCAACCATATTATTAATGTCTAACACTTTCGGGAGTTAAAGTTATGAACTACGCGGAAATTTGTATCATCAAACGTGATGGTAAAAGAGAAGATTTCTCTATCAGTAAGATTAAGAATGCAATCAGTAAAGCATTCAGTGCAAGTGGAATTCAGGATGAGCAGCAGTTGGTTGCTGACATCACCATGAATGTTATCAGTCAGTTTTCAACCCCCACGATCACCGTAGAAGAGATTCAAGACTTGGTAGAAAAGTCGTTGATGAAAGTGCGGCCGGAAGTAGCGAAGAAATACATCATCTATCGCGAATGGCGGAATACGGAGCGTGATAAGAAAACCCAGATGAAACAGGTGATGGACGGCATTGTGGCTATCGACAAGAACGATGTCAATTTGAGCAACGCCAACATGAGCAGTCACACGCCTGCCGGACAGATGATGACGTTCGCTTCCGAAGTAACTAAAGATTATACCTATAAATACTTGTTGCCGAAACGTTTTGCCGAAGCACACCAGTTGGGAGACATTCACATCCACGACCTGGATTATTATCCGACAAAGACGACAACCTGCATTCAATATGATATGGATGACCTCTTTGAACGCGGTTTCCGCACAAAGAACGGTAGCATCCGCACCCCGCAAAGCATCCAAAGCTATGCTACGCTGGCTACCATCATCTTTCAGACCAACCAAAATGAGCAGCATGGCGGACAGGCGATTCCGGCTTTCGACTTCTTCATGGCAAAAGGAGTGGCCAAATCTTTCCGCAAGCATCTGGCATCGTTCATCAACTTCTATGTGGCTATGGAAAACGGAAATCAGGCCGATGAAAAATCCATCCGTACGTTGATTAAAGAATACCTTCCGTCTATCAAGTCCACCGAGGCCGAACGCGAAACATTGCGCATCGCTCTGGTCGCTTTACAGATCATTATAGATAAGGAACACCTTGCCCGCATCGTCGAAAAAGCCTACCAGCAGACCCGTAAAGATACACATCAGGCAATGGAAGGATTCATCCACAACCTGAATACGATGCATTCTCGTGGCGGTAACCAAGTGGTATTCAGTTCCATCAACTACGGAACGGACACTTCTGCCGAAGGCCGCATGGTGATCGAAGAACTGCTGAAAGCTACCATTGAAGGCCTCGGCACCAGAGGAGAAGTACCCGTATTCCCTATCCAGATATTCAAGGTGAAAGACGGCGTTTCTTACTCGGAGAAAGACTTTGAGAAAGCAATGAAAGCGGAGAACATCGAAGCGGCAATGACCGACAGTTACGAGGCTCCCAACTTCGACTTGTTATTAAAGGCTTGCCAGACTACTGCGAAAGCGTTGTTCCCGAACTTCATGTTCCTCGACACACCTTTCAACCAGAACGAGAAATGGAAAGCCGACGATCCGCAGCGTTACATTTACGAATTGGCAACGATGGGCTGCCGTACCCGTGTTTTTGAAAATGTGGCCGGAGAAAAATCTTCTTTAGGACGTGGAAATCTTTCGTTCACCACACTGAATATGCCAAGACTGGCTATCGAAGCCCGTATCAAAGCGGAAAATCTGGTAGAAGATGAACGAAACAAGGACGCCATCGAACAAAAAGCAAAAGAAATTTTCATCGAATCCGTACACCAAATGTCTGCGCTCGTAGCCGACCAGCTTTACGAACGTTATCAGTATCAGCGTACGGCCCTGGCACGCCAGTTCCCGTTCATGATGGGAAATAATGTGTGGAAAGGCGGCGGCGAACTGAATCCGAACGAACAGGTAGGAGACGTCTTGCGCAGCGGCACACTGGGGATCGGATTTATCGGCGGGCATAACGCGATGGTGGCTCTCTACGGACAAGGTCACGGACACAGCCAGAAAGCATGGGACACGCTGTATGAAGCGGTGATGGAAATGAATAAAGTGGTAGACGAATATAAAGAGAAATATAACCTGAACTACTCCGTTCTGGCTACTCCTGCCGAAGGACTTTCGGGACGTTTCACGAAAATGGACCGCCGGAAATATGGAAAAATCCCCGGAGTGACAGATCGCGACTATTATGTCAACTCTTTCCACGTAGACGTGAAAGAACCGATCAGCATCGTTGAGAAAATCAAGCGTGAAGCTCCGTTCCACGCTATTACGCGCGGCGGACACATCACGTATGTGGAGCTGGACGGTGAAGCGCAGAAGAATGTGCGTGCCATTGCCAAGATTGTGAAAGTGATGCACGACGAAGGAATTGGATACGGCTCTATCAATCACCCGGTAGACACTTGTCATAACTGTGGTTACAAGGGAGTTATCTTCGATAAATGCCCTGTATGCCAGAGTGAAAGTATTCTCCGTATGCGCCGTATCACCGGTTATCTGACGGGCGATTTAAGCTCTTGGAACTCTGCCAAACGGGCAGAAGAGAAAGATCGTGTAAAGCACTTGTAGAATAAATGTTTGATAATTGATGAATGGATAATGAACGGTGCTTGATGAAAGCGTTACGGTTCATTATCCATTATTCGGTTATTACTTGCAGCACGTTACTCTCATCTTGTACTGTTCTGTAACGAGTATTTATTCCACATTTATATGGTTATCATCCATTCTCAAATCTTCATTTTCCATTAGCTATTAAAGAAGTGAATTTACTAGGAACTTATTCTGAAACGATTGTTGACGGTGAAGGTATCAGGTTTTCTATTTATCTTGCCGGCTGCTCCCATCATTGTCCCGGTTGCCACAACCCGGAGAGTTGGAGTCCGGGAGCAGGAGAAGAACTGACGGAGGAGAAAATACAGTCCATCATTCGTGAAATCAAAGCGAATCCTTTGTTGGACGGCGTTACTTTTTCCGGCGGTGATCCGTTTTTTCATCCGGAAGCGTTCCTGCTTTTGCTGAAACGGGTGAAAGAGGAAACAGGGATGAACGTGTGGTGCTACACCGGATACACATACGAAGAAATTAAGGCGCAGCCTCGTTTGAGTGCCGCTCTTGATTATATTGATGTATTGGTGGACGGACGCTTCGAACAGGCTCTTTTCTCTCCATATCTGGAGTTCAGGGGAAGCAGTAATCAGCGGATTTTGAAGCTGAAGTAAATGTAATTCGACATTTAGAGTAAGTTGAATCCAGTAGTTGAGCACTAAAAAAACTTATTTTTCAAAGGAAACAAAAACACCTGTACCGTTGTTTTGTTTACCTTTACGAAACCAAGTGAATCATTTTTCATCACAGAGTAACGCGGTGCTTTTTTGTAGCCGGTGGGGCTTGCGTCTGTGTTTGTGTCTGCTTGATGGTGAAGAAATAAACGACTACTTACAAGAATAAGTTTTTATGGTACAATCAATAAATCCAACTCAAAAAAACGATGAGACCGATGGCTTGCCAATGCCTAAACGTATTTGGGCGGTGGTGTCTGTCGGCTTCGCTCTTTGTATGTCAGTACTGGATATTAACATCGTCAATATCGTACTACCTACACTTTCGCATGATTTTGGGACTTCTCCCGCTGTAACCACCTGGATTATCAACGGCTATCAGCTGGCCATCGTTATATCGCTACTGTCTTTTTCCGCTTTGGGTGAAATCATCGGTTACCGGAAAGTCTTTCTTTCGGGCATCGGACTGTTTTGCGTCACTTCATTGATCTGTGCCTTGTCCGATTCGTTTTGGACTTTGACGGTTGCCCGTATCTTTCAAGGGTTCAGCGCTTCCGCCATCACTAGTGTGAATACGGCACAGCTGCGTTACATCTATCCGAAGAGCCAGATCGGGCGGGGGATGGGGATTAATGCAATGGTAGTCGCTATATCGGCTGCCGCCGGACCATCTGTGGCGAGCGGTATTCTTTCCATTGCCAGTTGGCACTGGTTGTTTGCCATCAATGTGCCGTTAGGACTCACTGCATTGCTTCTCGGCATCAAACACCTGCCACGACAGGAGGAGCGTACGAAACGTAAATTCGATTATATCAGTGCCATTGCGAATGCGGTCACTTTCGGTCTGCTCATTTACACGCTGGACGGATTTGCCCACCATGAGAAAATGGACTTCCTTTTCATTCAACTGATTGTGTTGGCAGTGGTCGGTACCTACTACGTGCGCCGACAACTGACGCAGACCACCCCGCTGCTCCCTCTTGATCTGCTGCGGATTCCGATTTTCCGGCTGTCCATCCTGACTTCCATCTGTTCTTTCATAGCACAAATGACAGCGATGGTTTCTTTGCCTTTTTTCCTCCAGAACACTTTGGGACACAGCGAAGTCATGACCGGACTTCTACTCACACCGTGGCCGTTGGCTACGCTTGTCACGGCTCCGTTGGCAGGATATCTTGTCGAGCGCATCCACCCCGGTATCTTGGGAAGTGTCGGGATGGCTCTGTTTGCCGTCGGACTTTTCTCGCTTTCCAGTCTGACTGCCGAGTCGTCCGATATTAGTATCATACTGCGTTTGATGCTGTGTGGTGCAGGATTCGGATTGTTCCAGACACCGAACAACAGTACGATTATCTCTTCCGCTCCTACGCAACGTTCGGGCGGAGCCAGTGGTATGTTGGGAATGGCCCGCCTGTTGGGACAGACCACCGGGACAACATTGGTCGCATTGCTTTTCAGCTTTGTCGCTCATGACCGGAGTACGGCTGTCTGCCTTATGGTAGGAAGTGGATTTGCTGTTGTGGCGGCTATCGTCAGCAGCTTGAGACTATCGCAGCCTTCCACTCTATAAAAAAAGTATCCCGGATGAGAGAGGAGTGAATACCTGTTCTCATCCGGGATTGTTTTTTATGTTTTTCTTCTGTCGTTTGGTCTGTTAGAAGAAGAACCTTAGAATATCGTTGAAGTTAGCCCATATCAACAGACCGAAGAGTAGAATCATACCGGTCATTTGAGCGTATTCCATAAATTTGTCGCTCGGTTTGCGGCGCGCTATCATCTCGTAGAAGAGGAAGAGCACGTGGCCGCCGTCCAATGCGGGGATAGGGAGGATATTCATGAAAGCCAGAATGATGGAAAGGAAGGCTGTCATATACCAGAACTGGTGCCAATCCCATGTAGCAGGGAAGATACTGCCGATTGTTCCGAAGCCACCTAGCTGTTTGGCTCCTTCTTTCGAAAAGAGGTATTTCATGTTTCCTACATATCCTTTCAGGGTTTTTACGCCGAGGGAGACACCTGCCGGGAAGGATTCGAAGAAAGTATATTCTTTTTTCACCATAGGGAGCAGGCGGTCTGTGACGAGACAGGCGGTTACACCCATCAGGTAGGCGGAGTCTACACGCATATTCAATGTGTCGGTTACGCCGCCACGCACATAGGTCAGTGTAATCAGGCGCGGATCTATGCTGTCTTTGAGCAGGGTTTCCGCGTTTTTCTTACGTTCTGCCATCGCTTCTTTGAAGTCGGAGAAAGAAATCGGTGTTCCGTTCAGGGCGATAATGCTGTCGCCTGGTTGGATGCCTGCTTGTGCGGCAGGAGAATTCACCATCACACTGTCTATCACATACGGGAAACGGTAGGAGGCAAAACGGATGCTGTCTGCCAAAAGGCGTTGCATCAAGTCTTCAGGGATATAAACGGAGGCTTTCGCGCCGTTGCGGATAACGCTTACTTCGCGGGCGTCGGCAATCTGGCTCAACATATCGCCGTCATAACGTTCAAAAGGAACGCCGTCGGCAGAAAGAAGGATGTCGCCGTCCTGAAAACCTACGGATTTGGCCGTTTCGTTGAAATCCATACCGAGAGGAGCTTCCTGCACCTTTATATATTGGTCGCCCCACGCAAATAGAATCATCGAGTAGATGAACAGGGCCAACAGGAAGTTGAACAGTACGCCACCCACCATGATTAGCAGACGTTGCCACGCCGGTTTGGAACGGAACTCCCACGGTTGTTCGGGTTGTTTCATCTGCTCGGTATCCATCGACTCGTCAATCATACCGGCTATCTTGACATAACCGCCCAATGGCAGCCAACCTACTGCATATTCTGTGTCACTTTTCTTGGGCTTGAATTTAAACAGGGTGAACCAGGGGTCAAAAAATAAGCAGAATTTTTCTACACGCACCTTAAACAAACGGGCAAAAAGAAAATGCCCGCCTTCATGAATGATAACGAGCAAAGATAAGCTCATAATCAATTGCAGGGCACGAATCAAAAATGTTTCCATATAGTCTATTTACAATTTAAAGCCTTCACTGGATTCTCTGCCAAAGAGAAGATATAAAGGCTATTTTCAATTTATATTAATACTAATCAATTTCTCTATTTTCTTTATTCCTCTACGAAATGAATTATATCAGACTTGCTGCTATCTTTCTTGCTTCCGCATCGGTAGCCACATAATCATCGTAGGTCGGATTGGCAATGAAGGTGGCCCGTTCCATTGTTTTCTCTATCACGTCGCTCATGCCGAGGAAGCTGATGCCGTCTTTCAGGAAAGAGGCTACCACTACTTCATTGGCGGCATTAACGATGCAAGGCATGTTCCCTCCGCGATACATCGCTTCGTAAGCGAGTGCCAGATTGCGGAAACGTTTCGTGTCGGGTTGCTCAAACGTCAGGTTCGTGCATTTGGAGAAATCGAGCCTGTCGAAAGAAGAACTGATACGGTCGGGATAGGAGAATGCATACTGGATGGGCAGGCGCATATCGGGCATGCCCAACTGTGCTTTTACAGCTCCGTCTTCAAACTGCACCATCGAGTGAATGACTGATTGCGGATGCACAACCACCTCAATCTGACTAGGTTGAACACCGAACAGCCATTTGGCTTCGATCACTTCAAAACCTTTATTCATCATAGAAGCAGAATCAATCGTGATTTTTGCTCCCATTTCCCAATTGGGATGTTTTAAGGCCTGTGTCTTAGTCACGGACTTCAATTGTTCCAAAGTGTAAGTGCGGAACGGACCTCCGGAGGCAGTCAATATCACTTTCTCAATCGGATTGCCCACTTCTCCCGCTAAACACTGAAAAACGGCGGAGTGTTCAGAGTCTACCGGCAGAATTGGAGTGCGATATTGTTGTGCCAGCTGGTTAATCAGTTCACCTGCTACTACCAATGTTTCTTTATTTGCCAACGCAATCGCTTTCTTGGCGCGGATCGCGTTGATTGTCGGCTTCAGTCCGGCATAACCGACCATGGCTGTCAATACCATATCAATAGGACCTGCTTCCACAATCTGACAGATAGCGTCGGTTCCTGCGTACACCTTGATAGGCAGGTCGCTCAATGCTTCTTTCAGTTCGGAATACTTTTCTTCGTTGGCTATCACTACCACTTCCGGCTGGAACTTCCGTGCTTGGGCAATCAGTAGTTCCACACGATTGTTGGCTGTCAGTGCGTATGCTTCGTACAGGTCGGGATGCTCTTCGATGACTTGCAAAGCCTGCGTCCCGATAGAACCTGTGGAGCCAAGGATAGCTATTTGTTTCTTCTTTTTATTAGTCTCTATATTCATTTTATCTATTTCTTCCTATTTTGTTGACAAACATATCATCGCTGATTATCACTTATATCTCATCACTCGCCATATCTCATCATTCATCATTGATAACTTAAAAAACGATGTATTTTTCCGGATTTACCGGGTGACCTTTATACCAAAGTTCGAAGTGCAGGTGCGGCCCTGTACTAAGTGTTCCGCTATTTCCTACCAGGGCGATGGCTTCGCCTCCTTTCACCCGTTCACCTTCCTTTTTCAGGAGAGAGCCGCAGTGTTTGTAGATCGAAATTAAATCCTGGTTGTGTTGCACGCCAATCAGATAACCGGTTTCAGCGGTGTATGTACTAAGGATGACGGTTCCGTCCATGGTTGCCAGTACGCTTTCGTTGGGATTGGCGGCAATGTCAGTGCCGTAATGTTTCTTTTCGGCATTGAAGTGGTCGGACACCATGCCTCGTGTGGGACGGTATAATATCAATCCGGTCACGTCCGGTTGGGAAGTGATGGAGGTCAGATTGTATTTTTCATTCTCCTCATATTGGCGGCGGAATTCTTCTTCCCGCTTGGTTCGTTCCATCAACGTGTCTTCACGGGCAGCAGTCAGCGAATCAAGCGTTTGCACGCTGTCGATAGGCACTTTCCCGCTGAAAATGTCCTGAATGTTCATGATGTAGAGGTTCTGCTTGTTGAGCACTTGTTGCAAAGAGTCTACACGCAGCGCATTGTCTACGATCTGTGTACGGACTTCACTGTTCATATATCCCGGAAGATAATTGCGTAACGGGGTGAAAGTAATGATGCAGGAAGCAATCAGGAAAAGCACTGCCAGCACGCAAAGTAAAACGGATAGTCCATTGAGCTTGGATACACGAAGTCCGACAATTTCTTCAAGTGTATTTTCATTAACGATCGTTAGTTTATACTTGAACTTGAAATTTTTCCAGAAAGCTTTACTTCGTCTTCTCTTTGGCATCTCGGATATTTACTATTTTACGATTTACTATTTACTATTTTCAGTTGATGAGTGACTCATCGTTTTATTTGTTCTCATCGGTCATCTTCCAACTCTTCCAGATTGAGCAACCCTTCGGGAAGCTCCACGGTGATGAGTTTCTGTTTCTGATCTATTCCTACGATAAATTCCTCCTGGGCGGGAACGAGTAGTTCCTCTTCTTCTCTTTCAACCACGAAAAGGGTGTTTACCGTAGTGGTATCCACATCTATCACTTCTCCCAGAGGTCCGTGATGAATGTCTTCCATTTGGAAACCGATAAAGAAGTTCCAGGACAATTCGCCGTCTTCCGCTTCTTCCGCATGCTTTACGGGGAAGTAAACTTCGATGTTGGTGAACATTCGGGCACGTTCGGCGGTGTCTATTCCTTCCAGTTTTACCAAAGCGGTGGAGTCGGAACGGAAACGGTATTCTTCAATGAAAAAAGGCACGAAAATACCGTCGAGCAGGCATATCAGATAATCGCAGTCCACACGGTCGAAAATGTCGTCGGTAAACGTAAACTGCAATTCGCCGTGAATACCATGCGGCTTATTGAATAATCCTATCTTATATACTTCTTCTTTTTTTATCATATTCGGGTGATTCTGGCTCCGATAGCGTTCAGACGTCCTTCGATGTTCTGATAACCACGGTCTATCTGTTCGATGTTACTAATGGTACTGGTTCCTTCGGCGCTCATGGCGGCAATCAGAAGGGCGATACCGGCACGTATATCCGGTGAAGTCAGGCGGGCACCGCGCAACTTGAAGCCATGATTGTGTCCGATGACTACGGCGCGGTGAGGGTCGCAGAGGATGATCTGTGCACCCATATCGATTAGCTTGTCCACAAAGAACAGGCGGCTTTCGAACATCTTCTGATGGATCAGTACGCTGCCTTTGGCTTGTGTGGCTACAACGAGCATCACACTAAGCAAGTCGGGAGTCAGTCCCGGCCAGGTGGCGTCGGCTATCGTCATGATGGAGCCGTCGATGAATGATTCTATCTGGTAGGTTTCCTGTGCGGGAACATAAATGTCATCTCCTCTCTGTTCGAGCTTGATGCCCAGGCGGCGGAAGCTCTCGGGGATGATTCCAAGGTTCTCGTAAGAAACGTTCTTGATGGTGATTTCGCTTTTTGTCATGGCTGCCATACCGATAAAACTGCCGACTTCAATCATATCGGGCAATACGGTGTGTTGCGCGCCATGCAATTCTTCCACACCTTCAATAGTAAGCAGGTTGGAGGCAATTCCGCTGATTTTCGCTCCCATTCGGTTGAGCAACCGGCAGAGTTGTTGCACGTAAGGTTCGCAGGCAGCGTTGTAGATGGTAGTAGTGCCTTTGGCAAGCACGGCAGCCATTACGATATTGGCTGTTCCGGTGACGGATGCTTCGTCCAGCAGCATATAGCTTCCTTGAAGTCTGTCGGCTGTTATTTCATAAATGCCCCGTCCTTCATCATAACGGAAGTCCGCTCCTAAATTCTGAATACCTACAAAGTGGGTGTCTAAACGGCGGCGGCCTATTTTATCTCCTCCCGGCTTGGATATCAACGCTTTGCCGAAACGTGCCACCATAGGGCCAATCAGCATGACAGAGCCTCGCAGGCTGGAGCATTTCTTTAAAAACTCATCGCTTTCCAGATAAGCCAAGTCTACATTCTCTGCTTTAAAACTATAAGAATCAATGCCTTTCTTTGCAACCGTCACTCCCATCTCGCGCAAGAGCTGAATCAAGTTGTTGACATCAAGAATGTCAGGTATATTGTTCACCGTTACTTCCTCTGCGGTTAGCAATGTGGCACAGATTATCTGCAAAACTTCGTTTTTAGCTCCTTGCGGGTGAATCTCTCCGCAAAGCCGATGTCCTCCTTCGATTACAAATGAAGCCATTAATTAAAGTATTAAGTATTAAGTGTGATTAAAGTATTAAGTATCAAGTATTAAGTATTAACCGTACGGTATCGCACGCTAAGTAAATAAGTAAAAGAAATCCAACCAGTGCCAACAAATGGCTGCGATTAATACTTAATACTTATTTCCTATTTTCTTAGTATCTTCTCTTGTTGTTCTGACGATTATTGGTATAGTTCGTCTTCGGACGATAGTTCTGGTTCAGGCGTTCTGCCATCAGCCGGACGATATCGTCAGTCATTTGGAGTTCCCCGTTGGAGAGTTCGTACAGGTCTTCGGCGATCTTTTTGTCGTCCACTGTATCTTTGTTCCATGCCAGGTAGTCCTTTTTCATGTGGTTGCAGATGAGGGCAATCAGGTTTCTCTTTTCGTTTCCTTCGGGGAATTCGATTGCTTTCTTTATCAGCACTTCCAGTGTGCGTCCGTAGTGGCGATAACGCATACGGGCAGTGGAGTAGGGGATCGGATCCGGGCGGGTCACCAGGTTGTCCTTACGGATGATTTCATACGGGTAGTCAATATCCAGCTCAAAACCGGACATGATAGCCAGATGATCCCAGAGCTTGTGCTTGAAGTCGGGCACATCACGCAAATGGGGGAACATATTTCCCATAATGTTGATGATGGTGTTGGCACAACGCTGACGTTCTGCACGATTCTGAATGGTCAACGCATAATCTACCATGTTCTGGATGCTACGCCCGTATTCGGGAAGCGGCATTCTTTTCTGTTGAGTATTGTATTGCATTTATTTAATTGAAAGTTTAAAATTAAAAATTAAAGAAGTTTTTTCGGCATGGAAGCAACGAATTCTTTCAAGTAGAAAGGTTCGAAGTAAGCCACGTCTTTATAATCTTCGTCGGCTATTGCTTTTTCTGCCAGCGGGAACATCATTTTAGCCAACGGGTGAATATTGTCGATAAAATGTGCGTTCGGATGCGTGATCTGTTCGCGGCATTTGTCGGCCCCGTTTCCAAAGAAATAAACCGGCTGCTCGTTCAGAAACTCCAAGTAAGAGTTTTCGTCTACAATATCGGCAGCTACTGCACGTTTCACCTGAAGTCTGCGGTCATAAACGGCTGCGTATACTTCCATGCGGCGGGCGTCGATCATCGGACAAAGCAAAGCGTCTTCGGGCAAGTCGTGATACAACAACACCGGAACAGTCAATACTTCCAGCGTCGGAATACCGATCAATGGGACGTTACGTCCGTAACAAACTCCTTTCGCCATAGAAACCCCGATTCGAAGTCCGGTGTAAGAACCCGGCCCGCAGCTCACTGCGACTGCATCCAAAGGGATGGCATGACTGTCTATGAAAGACAACGCTTCATCTACAAAAACTCCTAAAGACACGGCGTGTGAAGGGCCTTTCAAATCTTCTTTCACAAAAATCGTCTGTCCGTCTTGACTGGCCGCTACCGAGCAAACAGAGGTAGAGGTTTCAATATTCAGTATACACGACATAAAAATCAGCTTATTAAATTGTCGCAAATTTACATGATTATTTCCAATTCTTAAAATATTCGTGTACTTTTGCACAAAACTTTAAGGTTATGATACAGTCTATGACAGGATACGGCAAAGCTACGGCCGAACTTCCTGATAAAAAAATAAATGTAGAAATCAAGTCGCTCAACAGCAAGGCAATGGATTTATCCACTCGCATCGCTCCGGCGTATCGTGAAAAAGAGATTGAAATCCGTAATGAGATTTCTAAAGTGCTGGAACGTGGAAAGGTCGATTTCAGCCTGTGGATCGAGAAGAAAGAGGCGGCAGAAAATGCGACTCCTATCAATCAAGTATTGGTGGAAGGTTACTACAAACAGATTTTGGCAATCTCGCAGAATCTTGGTATCCCTGTTCCTGCCGACTGGTTTCAGACATTGCTCCGTATGCCGGATGTGATGACTAAAACGGAAATCCAGGAACTGACCGAAGAGGAATGGAAAATGGTGCATGCCACTGTGCTCGATGCTATCAGTCATCTAGTAGATTTCCGCAAACAGGAAGGTGCTGCACTGGAAAAAAAGTTCCGTGAAAAGATCGCCAATATCTCAAGCCTGCTCGAAAAGATTGCTCCTTACGAAAAAGAACGTGTGGAAAAAGTGAAAGAACGCATCACGGATGCTCTCGAAAAGACATTAAGTGTGGATTACGACAAGAACCGCTTGGAGCAGGAATTGATCTATTACATTGAGAAACTGGATGTCAATGAAGAAAAACAACGCCTTAGCAACCATCTGAAATATTTCATCAGCACAATGGAAAGCGGTAACGGACAAGGTAAGAAACTTGGTTTTATCGCCCAGGAAATGGGTCGGGAAATCAATACGTTAGGTAGCAAGTCCAATCATGCCGAAATGCAGAAAATCGTTGTTCAGATGAAAGATGAGTTGGAGCAGATTAAGGAGCAGGTGTTGAACGTGATGTAATTTACTCACAATAAATTCATTTACGATTAGACGATTTACGATGTACGATTGAAGTTAGTATTGCGAAATAATAGTGTACACATTTGGATATTTATACTTTCAAAAAATAATATCAATCGTACATCGTAAATCGTCTAATCGTAAATAACTTAATGTCAAATAAACTTTAATAATGACCGGTAAACTAATTATTTTCTCTGCCCCGTCAGGTTCGGGCAAATCTACTATTATCAATTATCTGCTGACGCAGAATTTGAATCTTGCGTTTTCTATTTCTGCTACCAGCCGTCCTCCGCGTGGGACGGAGCAGCACGGAGTGGAATATTTCTTTCTTACGCCGGAGGAATTCCGTTGTCGCATTGAGAACAACGAATTTTTGGAGTATGAGGAAGTATATAAGGATCGTTATTACGGAACGTTGAAGGCACAAGTGGAAAAGCAACTGGAAGCAGGTCAGAATGTAGTGTTTGACGTTGATGTGGTAGGTGGATGTAATATCAAGAAGTTTTATGGTGACCGTGCGTTGTCAGTGTTCATTCAACCGCCTTCGGTGGAAGAATTACGTTGCCGGTTAGAAGGGCGCGGAACGGATGCCCCGGAAATCATTGAAAGCCGTATTGCTAAGGCGGAATATGAATTGGGCTTTGCTCCGCAATTCGATTGTGTGATTGTCAATGACGATTTGGAAGCAGCGAAGGCAGAAGCGTTGAAAGTAATCAAAGAGTTTCTGAACTCCTAGTTTAGGAATAAAAGCAGATGTTTATATTAATCTTGACCTATAAAGCACCTCTCGAAAAAGTTCTTGAGCTGCTGGATGCACATCGTTGTTATTTGGAAAAGTATTATGCGATTGGTAATTTTTTAGCTTCCGGTCCGCAAGTTCCCCGCAAGGGAGGGATTATACTTTGTCAGGCGAAAAGCAAGATGGAGGTAGAGAATATAGTGAAAGAGGATCCTTTTAATGCGATTGCTGATTATCAGATAATAGAATTTGAGGTAAATAAGGCAGTGGAGAAGTTTCAAGAATTATTAGATAAATAACTATTTATTGTAACAGAGCGGGTGGTACAACTGAAAAAACAGAAAACCGGAATCTTCAGCGGGTCATTCAATCCGATTCATATCGGGCATCTCGCTTTAGCCAATTACCTTTGTGAGTATGAAGGGTTGGATGAAATATGGTTTATGGTCAGTCCGCAGAATCCTTTGAAAACAAAGGCTGAATTATGGAGCGACGAGCTTCGTCTTCAATTAGTGGAGTTATCCATCAGTGATTATCCTCGTTTTCGAGCTTCAGACTTTGAATTTCATTTGCCCCGTCCTTCGTATAGCGTATATACACTGGAAAAACTTCGTGAAACGTATCCCGACCGGGAATTTTATTTCATTATCGGTTCCGATAATTGGGAACATTTTGGACGCTGGTATCAGTCCGAACGCATCATTAAAGAGAATCAACTCCTCATTTATCCTCGTCCCGGCTTTCCGGTAAAAGAAGAGGAATTGCCGGAAACCGTGCGTCTTGTTCATTCCCCTGTTTTTGAAATCAGTTCCACTTTTATTCGGGAAGCCTTGAATGCAGGGAAAGATATTCGTTACTTCTTACATCCGAGAGCTTGGGAGGCTATCAAGAAAGATAATATACGCCTTTGAATATATTAAAATACATATCCGGCAGAATATAACGGATAATTTGTTAGCCACTCTTGTTCCCGATAATCTGACATGGAAAAACGGATGCCATGTAGTTCTGGATTCTTTTCAACAAAAGAGCGCAGACTTTTCGACTGTAAATTTTCTTCAGCTTTCACTTCGACCGGAATAATACAGATTTCTTTTTGCAAAAGGAAATCCAATTCTCCTTTGGAAGTATCTGAAGACCAGTAATAGATATTCAAGCCTTTCACTGATTTCAGTTGTTGTAACACATATTGTTCGGTAATTGCTCCTTTATAATCGGTAAATAAAACATTGCCTTCCAATAATGCTTGTGGGGGGAGTCCGCTCATTGCTCCCATTAATCCGGTGTCTAGCATAAACAGTTTGAATGCGGAAAAATCTTCGTAGGCCGATAAAGGTATTCCACCTTTCTTTACCCGGTTTACTTTATAAATAAGACCGGCATCTATCAGCCATTCTATGGCCAGTTCAAAATCCTTGGCTCTTGCTCCTTCTTTTATAACTCCATAAATGAATTTGCGATTTTCTTTAGCCAGTTGTGCAGGAACCGAACGCCACACCATACGAATCCTAGGGACTTCGGCAATAGGAGCGTGTTTGGAAAAATCACGGTCATAAGAATCCAGTATGTTTTGTTGCAACTGGCGGACTTCGGTATAGTCTTTATGCTCAATAAATGCATTGACTACTTCGGGCATTCCTCCTACGAAATAGTACTGTTTAAGGAAGTCGGTGAATTTAGAACGGAAGGTAGAAATGAGGTTCCAATCTTGCTTTGCAAGCAAGCTGACAAAAGACTCTTGTCCGATAGCTTCTAAAAACTCGGAAAAAGAAAGTGGATATAGGTCTATAAAATCGACTTTTCCCACCGGGAAAGAGTCATTTTGATGCATAGCGATGCCCAGTAAAGAACCAGCTGCAATAACATGATACTGTGGCGCTTTCTCCAGGAAATATTTCATGGCTGTCAAGCCGCGTGGAGCTTCCTGAAGTTCGTCAAAAAGAATTAAGGTATCTGTATCTACTACTTTTCCGGTTACTAACTGGATAGCCATCAAAATACGTTCGATATCAAAATCTTTTTGAAAAACCTCTTTCATCACTTCATTGTCTTCGAAGTTGATGTAGGCAAACTGTTTGTAAGCAGTAGCCGCAAACTCTTTCATAAGCCATGTCTTTCCTACCTGACGGGCTCCGCGAATAATCAAAGGCTTTCGTGTAGACTTTTCTTTCCAATCGTACAATTGTTGCATTGCATTTCTTCTCATACTTCTTTCTTTTATTGTCAGCTACTTATAGGTACAAATGTAAGCACTAAAAAGGATAATAACAAAAAGTCGTATCCTAAAAGTGTGCTATTTAACAAAAAGTTGTACCCTAAAAGTGTGGTATGTTACAGAAAGTCGTATCAGAAAAGTGTGTGATGTTGCTATTTTTGTTTGTTATTGTACCAAGTCACGATACCTTACTCCGTCAATCGATGAAGAGTAATGACGATGATTTCTGCCGGAGCACCGACACGGATAGGTAACTTTGAAGTTCCTATTCCGTTTGTTATAATCAAAGGAATTTTTGCTGTATTATATGCCAGTCCGGTGATAAAACGATTGCCGTAGTGTGAGTTCAGTGCCGGGGCGACTCCGAATACACGGACTTGTCCGCCGTGTGTATGTCCTGCGAGAGCGAGGTCTGTATTGGCTACTGAAACATCTTCTATGTAATCCGGCGTATGAACCAGCAAGATGACAAAATCCTTGGGAGAGAGTGCCAAAGTGGGTGATACTCCGTTGCGCCCCAGATCGAAAGGATTGCGCACTCCGGCGATAATGATTTGCTGTCCGTCTTTCCGGAGTGTATCTACTTCGTGTTCTAACGGACGCATTCCGTAATGTTTCATTGTGTTCACAATATCGTCGTGGCAACGTTCGTAATCATTATTACCCATCACTCCATAGGTTCCCATCGGTGTCTTTACACGTGCCAGTGCGGAAAACAAAGGTTCTACATATTCGCAACCTTCCTGATAATCACCACCCATCAAAAGAACATCTGCTTTTTGGGCAATCAATAGACGGACAAGATCGTTCAATCCTTTCTCTTTTAGCAGGCTTTTGTAATGTAAATCGGAAATGAAAGCGATGCGGAAACCTTCAAAAGCTTCAGGTACATCGCGGTGGGTGAAGTCGTATTTTACTACACGATCCACTCCTGTATAAACAGATGACACATCTACGCTGGAAGAGGTTATTTGGGGTCCACGGAGCATCCGGTCGGATTTGTCCGCGTCGGTATCAGTCTCCTTTTTCTTTGTATGTTGCTTTTTGTTTTTAGAAACAGCCAGTGCTTTGAGTATCGAGTGGTCGGGAGCGAACAGTCCGGCAATGGCGTTAGTCGTATCCGGATAAATGGAATCAGTATGTAAGACAGGGCGTGGCAAGCTAGCCACCATATTCTTTTTCGACTTGCAGGAAACAAGCAAAAGCAATGTCAACAGGATAACAGGGTAGATTGTTTTCTTCGTCAGTGGATAAATCGTTTTCTTCATCAATGGGATATTTATTTTCTTCATCAATGGGGTATTTATTCTTTTCATCAATAGGGTATTTATTTTCTCCATCACAGGAGCATTTATTTTCTTCATCTTCTCTTAGTTTGAAGTTTTCTGGGGTGCAAAGATACGAAAAATCATGTATCTTTGTCCGTCAAAACTCTTTATAATATATTAAAGTATGGAAGAAGTAAAGCGTAACTCGCTACAAGCATGGATATTAGCTGCACGTCCCAAAACTCTTACAGGAGCCGTTACCCCTGTTCTGATAGGTACAGCTCTCGCTGCGATGGACGGGCATTTTCACTGGTTGCCGGCACTGATCTGCTGTCTGTTCGCAAGTCTGATGCAAATTGCCGCTAATTTCATCAATGACCTTTTCGACTTCCTCAAAGGGACAGATCGGGAAGATCGCCTGGGACCCGAACGTGCTTGTGCACAGGGATGGATTTCTCCGCAAGCGATGAAAACCGGGATTATTATTACGGTTGCTCTTGCCTGTCTTATCGGTTGCACATTACTTTGCTTTGCCGGATGGGAACTGATTGTCGTAGGAGTGCTTTGTGTATTATTCGCTTTTCTTTATACCACCGGCCCTTATCCTCTTTCTTACAACGGCTGGGGAGATGTACTGGTGATTGTCTTCTTTGGATTTGTGCCTGTTGGCGGAACATATTACGTGCAAGCGTTAACATGGACGCCGGATGTCACTATCGCCTCTCTGATTTGTGGACTATTGATTGATACGCTACTGGTAGTCAATAACTACCGTGACCGGGAAGCGGATGCGCGCAGTGGAAAAAGAACGGTAATCGTTCGTTTCGGTGAGAAGTTCGGCCGCTATTTTTATTTGATGCTGGGTGTTACAGCTTCTTTTCTCTGTCTGTGTTTCCTTCGTGAAGGTCATTTTTTAGCCGCTCTTCTTCCGCAACTCTATTTGATTCCTCATTTCCTCACCTGGAAACGGATGGTGAAAATATATAGTGGTAAAAAATTAAACAGCATATTAGGCGAGACTTCGCGTAATATGCTGTTTATGGGTGTTCTTATTGCAATAGGAATGTTGGTAAGTTGAAAATCATTTCCCATACATCTTTTCGTAGTAACCCTGATAATCTCCGCTGGTAACTTCTTCCACCCAAGCCTGGTTGGCTAAGTACCATTCGATTGTCTTTACGATACCGACTTCGAATTTTGTTTCGGGATACCATCCTAAAGCATTTGTAATCTTTGTAGGATCGATGGCGTAACGTTGGTCATGCCCCAGACGGTCTTTAACAAACGTAATCAGATCTTCGTTGATCCAGTCGATCGAAATATTTCCGTTTTCGTCTTTCACCTTCTTTTTGAGAACCTGGCGATATTCGGGATTCTCTGCCATCAGACGGTGGATAGTTGAAATAGTCAGTTTTACGATTTCGAGGTTTGTCTTCTCGTTATGTCCGCCAACGTTGTACACTTCTCCGTCTTTACCTTCACGTACAACGAGATCAATCGCTTTGCAGTGATCTTCTACATAAAGCCAGTCGCGTACATTACTGCCGTCACCGTAGACGGGGAGATGTTTTCCTTCGAGGATATTCTTGATAATCAACGGAATCAATTTCTCCGGGAAATGGTACGGACCATAGTTGTTTGAGCAGCGGGTAATTGTTACCGGCATTTTATAAGTATCATGGTAAGCCATCACTACCATGTCTGCGCTAGTCTTAGAGGCACTGTACGGGCTGTGAGGACAAAGCGGGGTTGTTTCTGTGAAATACCCTTCGGCTCCTAGTGAACCATACACTTCGTCGGTGGATACCTGATGATAGCGTACACCTTTTCTCCAGGTAGGGTATCCTTGTTCATCTTTTCCCATTACCCATGCGCGGCGTGCACAATCCAATAAGTTCTGTGTTCCGAGAATGTTGGTAATCAGAAACAGTTGCGGATTTTCAATGCTGCGGTCAACGTGACTTTCGGCAGCGAAATTCACCACATAATCAAAACGATACTCAGCAAAAAGACCGTCTACCACATCACGGCTGCAAATGTCTCCTTTGATAAAGACGCAGCGTTCGTTGTCGATGTCTTTGGCAATCGTTCCTAAGTTACCTGCATACGTCAAAGCATCCAATATCACGACTTTGATGTCGTTATGTTTGGCCAAGATGTATTTGATGTAATTTGCCCCGATAAATCCTGCGGCACCGGTCACTAGATAAGTTTTCATATTTTATTCTATTATGTTGATTTTAGGATTGTTTTGCCAATTCGATAAGATACTTTCCATACTCGGTCTTTTCGAGTTGTTGACCTAACAGAAGCAACTGCTCCGTCGGAATCCATCCCTGACGCCAGGCGATTTCTTCAATACAGCTGACGTAGAAACCTTGCCGGTTCTGAATAGTGGCCACGAAGTTGGATGCTTCCAGCAGACTGTCGCAGTTACCCGTATCCAGCCATGCGAATCCGCGGCCGAAGAGTTCCACTTTCAATGTGCCTTCTTCCAGATACAGGCGATTCAGGTCTGTAATCTCATATTCTCCACGTGCTGAAGGACGAAGAGCTGCTGCTTTTTCCGTCACACTGGCATCATAGAAATAGAGTCCGGGAACGGCATAATTACTTTTCGGCATTTCCGGTTTTTCTTCCAGTGAAATAACTTTCCCTTGTTCGTTAAATTCCACTACACCATAAGCGCGCGGGTCTTTTACATAGTAGCCGAAGATGCAGGCGCCTTTTTCTATATTGGCAGCCCGGCGGAGCATGGCAGAAAAGCCTTGTCCGTAAAACATATTATCCCCAAGAATCAGACAGCCCGGTTCACCGTTCAGGAAATCGGCTCCCAATACGAAAGCCTGTGCCAGTCCGTTAGGTTGTTCCTGTATTTTATAGGAGAAAGACATACCCAGCTCCTCACCCGTTCCCAGCAAATCCCGGAACATAGGCAAGTCACGTGGAGTCGAAATAATCAACACTTCGCGTATTCCTGCCAACATCAGTGTCGACAATGGATAGTAAATCATCGGCTTGTCATACACAGGCATGATTTGTTTGGAAATCGCTTTGGAAAGCGGATAAAGTCGGGTGGCACTACCACCGGCCAGAATAATTCCTTTCATGTTCGTCTGAGTTATTCATTAACAGTGTGCAAAGGTCGGAAAGAATTCCGACGTGGCAAAATTTTAAAATAATTTTTCAGTCAGGCGGGGACATTTATTTTATTTGTCCGCCAGTTCGATAACTTCCAAGTCTTGAAACGCCCCTTGATTGATAACAAAACGCACCAAAGTCCGCACCTTATGGAAACCAGACATACCTGCAGCTCCCGGATTGATATGTAACATATCCAGCGTTTTATCATACTTCACCTTTAATATATGCGAATGTCCGCTGATAAAAAGCTTGGGCGGTCGCGTCATCAGGCTACCAATGATGGAAGGATCGTACTTTCCCGGATAACCGCCGATATGTTTTATCAGTACTTCCGCACCATCCACCGTGAAACGATTTATTTGAGGATACAGTTTTCTGATTTCCTGTCCGTCAATGTTTCCGTACACCGCCCGGAATGGACGGAATGCGGCTAACTTTTCCGCTACTTCCAGTGAACCGATGTCTCCGGCGTGCCAGATTTCGTCGCACGATTCAAAATATTCCAGGTATTTCTCATCCCAGTAAGCGTGAGTATCAGATAATAATCCAATTCTTGTCATAAAATTCTTTGTTTAATCCCACAAAGATACTATATTTGGAAAAATCTTAAAGCACATGGAAAGCAAATATAATTATTTCAAGCGAGATATTAGTTGGCTCTCATTCAATTACCGCGTATTGTTGGAGGCTCTGGACGAGCGTCTACCGCTCTACGAACGTATCAACTTCATCTCTATCTACTCTTCCAACCTCGAAGAGTTTTACAAAATCCGTGTAGCCGACCATAAAGCTGTTGCTTCCGGCGCTACGGAAAGCGATGAAGAAACCGTACAGTCAGCCCGCGAACTGGTAGAGGAAATAAATAAAGAAGTCACCCGCCAGCTGGATGACCGTGTACGCATCTATGAACAAAAAATACTGCCTGCCCTGCGCAAAAATCATATCATCTTTTATCAGGACAACCATGTAGAACCGTTCCACCAACAGTTTATCAAAGACTTTTTCCGGGAGGAAATCTTTCCCTACCTGCAACCTGTGCCTGTATCCAAAGATAAAATTGTCTCCTTCCTGCGGGATAACCGTCTTTACCTGGCAATACGAGTCTATCCGAAGAAAGAAGAAAAAAACAAAGGAGAAGAAACTAAAGAAAATATAGAAAAATATACCGGAGAGTGCATAAATGAAAGAAATGACGGAGAAGGTATAAAAGTAGGTATGGAAGCAGCAAGGCCAAATGTAACAGACCTCCGACAACCCCTTTACTTTGTGATGAAACAACCCTACGCCAAAGTGCCCCGCTTCATCGAACTTCCGTCTCGCGAGAAAAATCATTATTTGATGTTTACCGAAGACATCATCAAGGCAAACCTCAACCTGATCTTCCCCGGCTACGATGTCGACTCCAGCTACTGCATCAAAATCTCCCGTGATGCTGATATATTGATTGACGACACCGCCAGCAGTGCCGACCTCGTCGCCCAACTCAAGAAGAAAGTGAAGAAACGCAAGATCGGTGACGTCTGCCGTTTCGTCTACGACCGTGCTATGCCTTCTGAATTCCTGGACTTCCTTGTGGATGCCTTCCGTATTCAGCGTGACGAACTTGTCCCCGGTGATAAGCATTTGAACCTCGAAGACCTGCGTCATCTTCCCAACCCGAACAAATCCCTTCATAGCCTCGAAAAACCGAAGCCGATGAAGCTGACCGTCCTCGATGAGAAAGAATCCATTTTCAATTACGTCGCCAAAAAGGACCTGTTATTATATTACCCTTATCACTCTTTCGAGCACTTTATCCACTTTCTATATGAAGCCGTGCACAACCCGGAAACCCGTGAAATCATGGTAACTCAATACCGCGTAGCGGAAAACTCCGCCGTCATCAACACCCTGATAGCCGCCGCCCAAAACGGCAAGAAAGTCACCGTATTTGTGGAACTGAAAGCCCGCTTTGATGAAGAAAACAACCTTGCCACCGCCGAAATGATGCAAGCCGCCGGTATCAAGATAATCTACAGCATCCCTGGTTTGAAAGTGCACGCCAAAGTAGCCCTGATCCGTCGTCGCGGATTAAACGGTGAGAAAATCCCCAGCTACGCCTACATCAGCACCGGCAACTTTAACGAAAAAACCGCCACCCTTTACGCCGATTGCGGTCTTTTCACCTGTCGCAAAGAAATAGTGGCCGACCTCTATAACCTCTTCCGTACCCTGCAAGGAAAAGAAGACCCGAAGTTCACCACCCTTTTGGTAGCCCGTTTCAACCTCATCCCCGAATTGAACCGCCTGATCGACCGCGAAATATCCCTCGCAGACGAAGGCAAGCAAGGACGCATCATCCTAAAAATGAACGCCCTCCAAGACCCTACCATGATAGACCGCCTCTACGAAGCCTCCGAACACGGTGTACAAATCGACCTTATCGTCCGTGGTATCTGTTGCCTCATCCCCGGACAGTCATACAGTCGTAACATCCGTGTCACCCGTATTGTAGACAGTTTCCTCGAACACGCCCGCATCTGGTACTTCGGCAACGACGGCACCCCCAAAGTATTCATGGGCTCCCCCGACTGGATGCGTCGTAATCTCTATCGCCGCATCGAAGCCATCACCCCCATTCTCGCCCCCGACCTGCGTGACAGCCTCATCGAAATGCTTAATATCCAGCTTGCCGACAACCAAAAAGCCTGCTGGGTAGATGATAAGCTGCAAAACATATTCAAAAAAAGAACACCCGGCACCCCTGCCGTCCGAGCCCAATACACCTTCTACGACTGGCTAAACCAAAAAGACAACTAACATAAAATTCTTTCCGCAGCAACTATGCTGCGGAAAACACATCATTGCAAAACACATCATTGCAAAACACATCATTGCAAAACACATCATTGCAAAACACATCATTGCAAAACACATCATTACAACCATACCCCAGCCCCCATCATACATACGATCACAATGACCTGCACCCCGCATGGTTTCTCGGCCTACTTTTTTCTCCGTCAGGCGAGCGCCCGTAACGTAGCGTTAAGAAGGGCAGACTGTTTGAGCGTAGCGAGTTTCTGCCCTTTAGCGAAGTGAAGGAAGCGAGTAGGAGAAA
>ENA-USUG01002821-USUG01002821.1-human-gut-metagenome-genome-assembly--contig:-NODE-2821-length-25273-cov-4.707096_pt1 | contig 25273 bp, 18 predicted proteins | sample MGYA00250059_ERZ773394 | MGnify/ENA primary metagenome ERZ773394 (study PRJEB29103, sample SAMN06111957) | human gut metagenome | biome: human gut; feature: ankylosing spondylitis patient; material... | reverse complement strand
AATTTGAAAAAAATAACTAAAAATAACAAGAGCCTTGAAGAATCTATTTACGAACTTTTTTAAGTTCGACTACTATATTGAAGTATATAAACAAAAGGGGATTGTGTATGGACTTGAGGAAATTATTAGAAAATGTAAAATGTGGAACTACTAATATAGACGATGCATTAAGTTCACTTAAGAACTTACCTTATGAAGATATTGGATATGCTAATATAGATCACCATAGAGAAATAAGAAATGGATATCCAGAAGTCATTTATTGTGAAGGTAAGAGCGATGAACATATACTGGGAATCATAAAACGAATGATGGAAAAGGGGTCGAATATATTAGGAACTAGATGTAGAAAAGAAACTTTTGAAAAAGTAAAAAGACTTTATCCTAGTTCAGAATATGAAGAAATATCTAAAATATTAAAAATTAAAAACCATGAAATATCTAATATAGGTAAAGGAAAAATCGTAATTGTTAGTGGAGGAACATCTGATATACCTGTTGCAGACGAAGCTTACCATACGGCAAAATTTTTAGGTAATAATGTTGAAAGGGTTTATGATGTAGGTGTTGCTGGAATACACAGATTACTTAATAAAAAACATATATTACAAAGTGCTAGAGTAGTAATTGCAGTAGCGGGAATGGAAGGTGCATTACCAAGTGTTGTAGGTGGTCTTGTTGATGTACCTGTTATAGCAGTTCCTACATCTGTTGGGTATGGAGCTAATTTTGGTGGCTTATCTGCACTTTTAACTATGTTAAATAGTTGTGCATCTGGTATATCAGTCGTTAATATAGATAATGGATTTGGAGCAGGATATTTAGCATCGATGATAAATAAATTAGATTAGACTTGAGATAGAATTAAGGGGGAATATATGGAAGAAAGAATACTTTATTTTGATATAGTTAATGGTATATCGGGTGATATGACTATAGCTACATTATTGGATTTAGGAATATCTAAAGAAGTTTTTCTAGAAGAAATAAATAAGTTAAATTTAGGTGATGAATTTAATATAAATATACAAGAGGAAAATGAAGATGGAATAGTAGGAACAAAGGTAGAAGTTATTACAAAGGAAGTAAATGCCCATAGACACTTATCCGATATATATGAGATTATAGATAAGTCTTCTCTTAATGAATATGTAAAAGAAAATGCTAAAAAGATATTTATGGTAATAGCTGAGGCAGAAGCTAAAGTTCATGGTACGACTATCGATAAAATACATTTTCATGAGGTTGGTGCAATAGATTCTATAGTAGATGTAGTAAGTGCATGTATATTAGTAGACTTACTATGTGTAGATAAGATATATGCAACAACAGTTCCAGTAGGGTCTGGATTTGTAAAATGTGATCATGGTATTATGCCAGTACCTGCACCTGCAACAATAGAAATTCTAAAAGATGTGCCTATAAAGTTAAATACAGTTAAAGGAGAGTGTACAACACCAACAGGGGCAGCTATAATAAAAACTCTATGTGATGATTTTGTAGATGTATTAGAACTTGAAGTTAAGCAAATTGGTTATGGAATAGGTCATAAGAAGTTTGAAATACCTAATATATTAAGAACTGTTTTAGGTGTAAAAAAAAAGAAGAATTTATATATGAGATAATCGCTAATATTGATGATATGTCTTCTGAAGTATATTCGTATATATACGAAAAATTTATAAATGATGGGGCACTAGATATTTACACTCAAAGTATATATATGAAAAAAAATAGACCTGCAATTAAATTATGTATTTTATGTAAGGAAGATGATTTAAATAAATTTATTGATTTAATGATATTACAAACTAGTACATTTGGAATAAGATATAGCAAGTATAATAGAGTAACATTAGATAGAAAGTTTACTAAAATAGAAACTGAATATGGTAAAATAACAGTTAAATTAGGCTACTATAATGGTCAACTAATCAGGATTACTCCTGAATATGAAGACTGCAAAAAGATATCAATAAATAAGAATATTCCTTTAAATAGTTTAGTAAATAATATAAACTATTTGATAAATAAAAAATTTAATATAAATTATTGACATAAGGAATAATTTTTGATAAATTAATACTCAACTTAGTAAATACTTAATTAAATAAAGAATACGTCACTCGTATATACTCAGAAATAAGGTCTGAGAGTTTCTACCGAGATACCGTAAATATCTTGACTATGAGTGAAATTATTATAAATAGCATTAATTAAGTAAATATGTAGGCTGATGAATATCCCTATATATTGGCTACAAAAATGCTTAAAAAATCTGTATAGTAATTTCACTTTAAAAAAATGAAATTACTATGCAGATTTTTTTTATAACCACTTTAAAAACGAACGAAAATAATGTAATATTATAAATATATTCGTAAATTTAAGAAAAGGGGAGAAATAAAGATGGCTAAAATACTAAAAGAAGGCTTAACGTTTGATGATGTTTTATTGATACCACAAAAATCAGAGGTATTACCTAAGGATGTAGATATAACAACTTATTTAACAAAGAAAATAAAATTAAACATTCCCCTAATGAGTGCAGGGATGGATACTGTTACTGAATCTAAAATGGCAATATCTATGGCAAGACAAGGTGGAATAGGTATAATACATAAAAATATGTCTATAGAAGAACAAGCATTAGAAGTTGATAAGGTTAAGAGAAGCGAAAGTGGAGTTATAGTAGATCCTTTCTATTTATCAAAAGACAACACTTTACAAGATGCAGATGATATAATGGCTAGATATAAAATATCAGGAGTGCCTATAGTAGATGAAAGTCATAAATTAATAGGGATAATAACTAATAGAGATATAAAGTTTGAAGATGACATGACAAAGAATATAGAAGATGTTATGACAAAAGAGAACTTAGTTACAGCTAAAGAAGGAGTAACTTTAGAAGGAGCTCAACAAATATTAAAAACTCATAAAATAGAGAAGTTACCTATAGTAGATGAAGAAGGACACTTAAAAGGATTAATAACTATAAAAGATATAGAAAAGAAAATACAATATCCTAATTCAGCAAAAGACGAACGTGGAAGATTATTATGTGGAGCTGCAGTTGGAATAGGTGCAGACCTTATGGATAGAGTAGGAGCTTTAGTTAAAGCTAATGTTGACGTTATAGTTTTAGACAGTGCACATGGTCATTCAAAAGGTGTTATGGATGCACTTATAAAAGTAAAAGAGACTTATCCGAATCTTCAAGTAATAGCAGGTAACGTAGCAACTCCAGAAGCAACAGAAGATTTAATAAAAGCAGGGGCTGATTGTGTAAAAGTTGGTATAGGACCAGGTTCTATATGTACAACGAGAGTTGTTGCTGGTATAGGGGTTCCTCAAGTTACAGCAGTTATGGACTGTGCAGAAGTTGGTAAAAAATATGGAGTACCTGTAATAGCAGATGGTGGAATCAAGTATTCAGGAGATGTTGTTAAAGCATTAGCAGCAGGAGCTTCAGTATGTATGATGGGATCATTATTTGCTGGAACAGAAGAGAGTCCAGGAGAAATAGTACTATATAAAGGAAGATCTTATAAAACATACAGAGGTATGGGATCTATAGGAGCTATGGAAAAAGGTTCTAAAGATAGATATTTCCAAAATGATGCTAAAAAATTAGTACCTGAAGGTGTAGAAGGAATGGTTGCATACAAGGGAAAAGCTGAAGATATAATATTCCAAATGGTAGGTGGAATAAGAGCTGGTATGGGTTACTGTGGAGCACCTACACTAGAAGATTTAATGGATAATGCAGCATTTATAAAAATAACAGCAGCATCTTTAAAAGAAAGTCATCCACATGATATAACAATAACTAAAGAAGCACCGAATTACAGCACACAAGGAGAAATATAGGAAATGAAGCATGAGTTAGTATTAGTAGTTGACTTTGGAGGTCAATATAATCAATTAATAGCAAGAAGAGTAAGAGAAAATAACGTATATTGTGAAATAATACCTTATACTACAGATATAGAAAAAATAAAATCAATGAATCCTAAGGGGATAATATTCACAGGTGGACCTAACAGTGCATACTTAGAAGATTCACCTAAGATAGCTAAAGAAATATTTGAAATAGGAGTTCCTATACTTGGTATATGTTATGGAATACAAGTAATGTCTCATATATTAGGTGGTAACGTAAGAAAAGGAACAAATGCTGAAAAAGAATATGGAAAGACTGAAATAACATATAAAGAGTCTGCTATATTTGAAGGAATATCTACAAATATAGTATGGATGAGTCATACAGACTTAATAGATAAACTTCCAGAAGGATTTAAATCTATAGCACATACTAAAGATTGTCCTGTAGCAGCTATGGAAAATACAGAGAAAAAATTATATGGAGTACAATTCCACCCAGAAGTTGAACATTGTCAAGATGGAGATAAAGTACTTAGAAACTTCTTATACAATGTTTGTGGGGTAAGTGGAGATTGGACTACAGACTCATTTATAGCTGATAAGATAAAAGAATTAAAAGAAATAATAGGTGATAAAAAAGTACTTTGTGCTTTAAGTGGTGGAGTTGACTCATCAGTAGCAGCAGTACTTGTTCATAAAGCTATAGGTGATAACTTAACTTGCGTATTCGTAGACCATGGTTTACTTAGAAAAAATGAAGGTAACGATGTAGAAAGAATATTCAGAGATAAGTTTGATATGAACTTAATAAGAGTTAACTGTGAAGATAGATTCTTAGGTAAGTTAAAAGGAGTAACAGAACCTGAAGCTAAGAGAAAAATAATAGGTGAAGAGTTCATAAGAGTATTTGAAGAAGAATCAAATAAACTTGGAAAAATGGATTTCTTAGTTCAAGGAACTATATATCCAGATGTAGTTGAAAGTGGACATGGAGAAGCTGCAACTATAAAGTCTCATCATAACGTTGGTGGAATACCTGAAGATATAGAATTCCAAATAGTTGAACCTTTAAGAGAATTATTCAAAGATGAAGTAAGAAAAATAGGTTTAGAATTAGGAATAGATGAAGATTTAATATTTAGACATCCATTCCCAGGACCAGGACTTGGAATAAGAGTTATAGGTGAAGTAACTAAAGAAAAATGTGACATATTAAGAGAAGCAGATGCTATATACATGGATATATTAAAAGAACATGGTTTATACAAAGAAATATGGCAAGCATTTGCTACATTACCAGATGTAAAAACAGTTGGAGTTATGGGAGATGAAAGAACATATGCTTACTTAGTAGGTATAAGAGCTGTTACATCTTCTGACGGGATGACTTCTGATTGGTATAAAATGCCATATGACGTATTAGAAAAGATATCAAATAGAATAGTAAACGAAGTTGATGGAGCAAACAGAGTAGTTTACGATATAACTTCTAAACCACCAGGAACAATAGAGTGGGAATAAAAAATATACCGTATGATTCTAACTTAAATGTATTTTAATGAAGAATATAAAAAGAACTTTATAAAGTATTACTCGAAAAAATAGACAGTATTAGGAATATAAAATATGAATATTATGCAACCTATAATATATGAAATATTTAAAGACACTAGGAGGAAATTATGAAATTTAAAAAAATAGCAGCATTAAGTACTGCAGTAATAATGTCAGCATCTATGTTAGTTGGATGTGGTAATAATAAATCAAAACAAAATACAAATAAAAGTTTTAAAATCGGAATGGTAGCTGATATCGGTGGTATAAATGATGAATCATTTAACCAAAGTGCATGGGAAGGTCTTCAAAAGGCTGAAAAAGATTTTGGAATAGAAGTAAAGGTAATAGAATCTAAGCAAGCATCAGAATATCTTCAAAATATGGAAAGTTTATTAGATGAAGACGTAGATATGGTAATAGGTGTAGGATACACTATGAAGGAAGATATAGAAAAACAAGCGAAAAACTATCCTGATAAGCAATTTGTATTAATTGATGAAACATATGACAGTATACCTGAAAATGTAACACCTATATTATTTAGAGAAAATGAAGCAGCGTACTTAACTGGACTTGTAGCTGGTAAAATGACAGAAAATAATAATGTAGGATTTATAGGAGGTATCCAAACTCCTGTTATATCTAGATTTGAATATGGATATAAAGCAGGTGTAAAAGAAGCAAATAAAGATTGTAATGTTAATGTACAATATGCAGGAACATTCTCAGATGCAGCAAAAGGTAAATCTATAGCTAATCAAATGTACGGAAATGGTTCAGATATAATACTTGCTGCAGCTGGAGGAACAGGATTAGGATCAATAGAATCTGCTAAAGAACAAAATAAATATGCTATAGGTGTAGATAGAGATCAAAGTGACTTAGCACCAAAAAATGTATTAACATCAGCATTAAAGAAAGTTAATGTAGGTGTATATGATACAGTAAAAGAATTTATAGAAGGTAAATTAACAGGTGGACAAGAAAAAGTTTATGGACTTAAGGAAGATGGTGTTGGTATACCAGAAACTACAAAAAATTTAGTACCACAAGATATAATAGATTATGTTAACTCTATGATAGAAAAAATAAAGAATGATGAAATAAAAGTTCCAGTTAATGAAGAAGAGTATAAATCTATGCAAAAATAAATTAATAAGTTATATAAAAAAGCCCAATTAATATTGGGCTTTTTTATATGTAAAAATACGAACTATTTATAATTAATACATAAAAATATATATACAAATGTAAAAAATGTTGAAAAATAATTTTTATTATAATATAATTATCCGTGCGATTATAATAAAATACGAATTATATGACATATTAAAAATAAAATGTTAGGAGGATGACTATGCAAGCTACTCAAGTAACGAAGCAGAGTTTTCTAGATAAAACTTTCAAATTAAAAGAAAACAAGACAAATATAAGAACAGAGGTTTTAGCAGGAATAACAACATTCATGACAATGGCGTACATATTAGTTGTAAACTCTAATATACTTGCTGATGCGGGAATGGATAAAGGCGCAGCTTTTACTGCTACAGCAATAGGGGCATTCATAGGCTCATGTATAATGGGTATATTAGCAAATTATCCAGTAGCTCTAGCGCCTGGTATGGGGCTTAATGCATTTTTTGCATATACAGTAGTATTAAGTATGGGATATAGCTGGCAGTTTGCACTTTGCGCAGTATTTATAGAAGGTATAATATTTATATTAATGTCTGTAACAAATGTTAGAGAGAAAATATTAGATTGTATACCTAATGTTTTAAAGGATTCAATAACGGCTGGTATAGGGCTTTTTATAGCTTTTGTAGGATTAGCAAATTGTGGACTTGTTACAAATGGAGCAACAATACTTCAATTAGGTAATTTACAAGATCAATTAGTGCTATTAACTATATTTGGTTTAATAGTAATATCTATATTACTTGCTAAAAATGTAAAAGGAGCATTCCTTATAGGAATGTTAATAGTATCAGCGGTAGGAATAGCTATTGGTTTAGTAGAGGTGCCAAATGCAGTAGTATCTAGTGTACCTTCAATGAAGCCAGTATTCTTACAAGCATTATCAATTCCTTTTGATCAAATATTTAGTTTCGATATGTTTATGGTAGTACTTACATTCTTATTTATGGACTTATTTACTACAGTAGGATGTTTAGTAGGGGTAGCATCAAAAGGTAATATGTTAGATGAAGATGGAAAGTTACCTAGAGTTAAACAAGCACTACTTTCAGATTCGATAGCAACAACAGTTGGAGCATTACTTGGAACATCTACAGTAACATCATATGTTGAAAGTGCAGCAGGTATAGGAGAAGGTGGAAGAACAGGATTAACTGCAATAACAACAGGATTTATGTTCTTACTTGCATTATTCTTTGCACCAATATTTACATCAATACCAACACAAGCAACAGCTCCAGTACTTATATTAGTAGGAGTTATGATGGCAAGTTCACTTACAAAGATAGATTTTGATGATTTTACCAATGCAATACCAGCATTCTTAACATTTGCTATGATGCCACTTGCATACAATATAGCAGATGGAATAATATTTGGTATAATATCATTTACAATATTAAAATTAGTTACTAAGAAAAAAGAAGAAGTGAATATATACTTAATAATACTTTCTATTATATTTGTATTAAAGTTTATATTCTTAAATTAATAATTCAAGAGCTATCTCTATTGAGATAGCCTTTTTATATTTTATAAAGTTTTGATGTCATTATTTAAGTATTAAAAGATAATAGTAATATCGTTAAATGTCTAAAAACATATTTTAATTTATAATTCGTATTTTTAGATGATAATAAGTGATAAAGTTAATAAAATGATGAAAAATATAAAAAATAAATTATAATTACGAACTATAAGGTGAAAAAACAATAAAATACTTGCAAAAAATAGAACTATATAATATAATTACTAATGTAAGATTAGTTAACAAACGAACTATAAATTGGACGGAGGTAAAAATGCAGGCAATTCAAGAAAATAAAAAAAGTTGGTTAGATAAAACTTTTAAATTATCAGAGAATAACACTTCTGTAAAAACAGAAGTAATAGCAGGAATAACAACATTTATGACTATGGCGTACATATTAGTTGTAAATGCTAACATACTTTCAGAAACAGGTATGGATAAGGGTGCAGTATTTGCTGCAACAGCAATAGCAGCATTTATAGGAAGTTGTGCAATGGGACTTTTAGCAAATTATCCAATAGCTTTAGCTCCGGGAATGGGACTTAATGCATTCTTTGCATATACAGTAGTTCTAGGAATGGGATATAGTTGGCAATTTGCTTTATGTGCAGTATTAATAGAAGGAATTATATTTATATTACTTACAATAACAAACGTTAGAGAAAAAATAATAGACTGTATACCACCTGTATTAAAACATGCGGTTACAGCTGGAATAGGATTATTTATAGCATTTATAGGATTAGCTAATGCAGGTATAGTAGTTAACGGAGCTACAATACTTCAATTAGGAAACTTAACAGATCCATTAGTATTATTAACTTTATTTGGTTTAATACTAGCTGGGATATTATTAGCTAAAAATGTTAAAGGAGCATTCCTTTTAGCTATGGTAGTTGTATCAGCAATAGGTATGGTAGCAGGACTTGTACAAATACCAAATGCAATAGTATCAGCTGTTCCATCAATAAAGCCGATATTTATGCAAGCTTTATCAGTTCCAATGGATCAAATATTTAGCTTTGATATGGTTGTGGTTGTATTTACATTCTTATTCGTTGATTTATTTGATACAGTAGGATGTTTAGTAGGAGTTGCTTCAAAAGGAGATATGTTAGATGAAAATGGTAAGCTTCCAAAAGCTAAGCAAGCATTATTTGCAGATGCTATAGGAACTACAATAGGAGCTTTAATTGGGACATCTACAGTAACTGCATATGTTGAAAGTGCATCAGGAATAGGTGAAGGTGGAAGAACAGGACTAACATCAATAACAACAGGAGTAATGTTCTTACTTGCATTATTCTTTGCACCGATATTTACATCAATACCAACGCAAGCAACAGCGCCAGTTCTTATATTAGTAGGAGTTATGATGGCAAGTTCGCTTACAAAGATAGATTTTAACGATTTTACAAATGCAATACCAGCATTTTTAACATTTGCTATGATGCCACTTGCTTATAGTATAGCTGATGGAATAATATTTGGTATAATATCTTTTACAGTTTTAAAATTAGCTACTAATAAGAAGAGTGAAGTAAACTTATCGTTAATATTACTTTCAATATTATTTATATTAAAATTTGTATTCTTAAAATAATAAACTAGCCTAGCACTAAAAAGTGCTAGGCTTTTTAATTTTTAAAGTTAATAATAATATACGAATTATTAATAAAGTTTTAAAGTTAAAGTTCGTAAAATACTTGATAATTTATGAAATATATAATAAAATATAAATATAATATTACGGAATACAAAGAATATTAAAACATTAATGGTTAATAATATTCGAATAGTTTTAACGAAAATGAATGACATATCATATTTATGGAGGGGTAAACATGAAAGTAGCTGTAATAATGGGGTCAAAGTCAGATTATCCTAAATTAGAAGATGGGATAAAGTTATTAGAAAGATTTGATGTAGAAGTTTCTGTAAGAGCACTGTCAGCACATAGAACACCAAAGCAATTAGTATCATTTTTAGAAGAAATAGAAAATGATACAGACGTAATAATAGGAGCGGCAGGAAAAGCAGCACATTTACCTGGAGTAATAGCTTCTCATACATTAATACCAGTAGTAGGCTTACCAATAAAATCATCGACAATGGATGGTTTAGATTCACTTTTATCAATAGTTCAAATGCCGCCAGGTATACCTGTAGCAACAGTAACAATAGATTCAGGTATAAATGCAGCATTAATGGCACTTCAAATTATAAGTATTAAATATCCAAAAGTAAAAGAAGATTTAGTTTTATATAGAAAAGAAATGGAAGAAAAAGTACTAGAAGATGATAAAAACTTAAGGGGGTAATTTATTATGTTATTATATGAAGGAAAGGCAAAAAAAGTATATTCTACAGAAAGTGAAAATGAGTTTATAGTTTATTTTAAAGATGATGCAACAGCATTCAATGGGGAGAAAAAAGCTCAAATATCATCAAAAGGTATTTTAAATAATAAAATTTCTACAATAATATTTGAAATGTTACACGAGGAACAAATCAAAACGCACTTCGTAAAGAAAATATCAGAAAGAGAAATGTTAGTTAAGAAGGTTGAAATACTACCACTTGAAGTAATAGTAAGAAATATAACAGCAGGATCATTCTGCAAGAGATATGGGGTAGAAGAAGGTATAGTTTTAGATGAGCCAATATTCGAATTATCTTACAAAAATGATGCATACGGAGATCCTATGTTAAATGATGACCATGCTGTAGCAATGAAATTAGCTACTAGAGAAGAATTACAATTCTTAAGAAATGAAGCCTTAAAAATAAATGAAATTATGAAGGAATTTTTCTTAAAAATGAACTTAAAGTTAGTAGACTTTAAATTAGAGTTTGGGAAAGATAGTGAAGGAAATATAATATTAGCGGATGAGGTATCTCCTGATACTTGTAGACTTTGGGATGTAGACACAAATGAAAAATTAGATAAAGACAGATTCAGAAGAGATCTTGGAGATTTAGTACAAGGTTATGAAGAAGTTCTTGCTAGAATGAGTAACTAGGAGGACATTTTATGTGTGGTATAGTAGGGATTTATTCAAATAAAGATATAGCTAAAGAATTATATTACTCTTTATATTCAATTCAACATAGAGGCCAAGAAAGTTGTGGAATGGCAATATCTAATGGTGACAATATAAATTATAAAAAAGATATGGGCTTAGTTGGAGATGTATTTAAAGAAAGTGAGCTAGCAAACTTAAAAGGAAATATAGGTATAGGGCATGTTAGATATTCAACAGCTGGAGGAAGCCATTTAGCAAACTGTCAACCGCTTGTTGGAAGATGTAGAAAAAGAGAATTAGCCCTAGCTCATAACGGAAATCTAGTAAATGCAAATTACTTAAGAGATATGTTAGAACAAGATGGATATATGTTTCAAGCAAATTCTGACACAGAAGTGATTTTATATATATTAGCTAGATACTATAAGGGAGATATAGTAGAAAGTATAAAAATAACTATGGACTATATAAAGGGAGCATACTCTCTTGTAATAATGGGAGAAGATGAGTTAGTAGCAGTTAGAGATCCACATGGATTTAGACCTTTAGTATTAGGTAAAAAAGGTGATGAGTATATATTTGCTTCAGAAAATTGTGCAATAGATATACTTGGTGGAGAAGTAATAAGAGATGTTGAACCTGGTGAAATAATAGTTGCAAAAGATGGTAAGCTTAAATCTTATTTCTACTCTGAAAATTATAAACAAGTTAAGAAAAGTTGTATATTTGAACATATTTACTTTGCAAGAAATGATGCAACTATAGATAATGTAAATGCATATGACTTTAGAGTTAAATGTGGAGAAGTATTAGCTAAAGATGAGGATATAAAAGCTGATATAGTAGTACCAGTTCCTGATTCAGGATGGGCAGGAGCAGTAGGTTATTCTAATGAAAGTAAACTTCCTTTAAGTGAAGGCCTAGTTAAAAATAGATATGTAGGTAGAACATTTATAAAACCTACTCAAGAAGAAAGAGAAATAGGGGTTAAGATAAAATTAAATCCATTATCAAATGTAGTAAAAGGTAAATCTATAGTTTTAGTCGATGATTCTGTAGTTAGAGGAACAACTTCTAAACTAATAGTAAAATCACTTAGAGATGCAGGTGCTAGTGAAATTCACTTAAGAATAACATCTCCTCCAGTACAGTACTCTTGTTACTATGGTATAGATACACCGCATCGCTCAAACCTAATAGCTTCAGGTAATGATGTAGAATATATTAGAGAATATATAGGGTGTGATTCTTTAAAATTCTTAGATATAGATTTAATGATAGAAGCTACAGAAAATAAAGCTACTTTTTGCAAAGCTTGCTTTGATGGAGATTATCCAGTTAAGAAATTAGATAGGGAGGAACTACTTTCATGTTAACATACAAACAATCAGGTGTAGATATAGACGAGGGAAACAGAGCAGTAGATCTTATAAAAGGGAAAATAAAATCTACTTATGATAATAATGTAATAGGTGATTTAGGAAACTTTAGTGGACTATATAGCCTAAAGGAATTTGTAGGCATGGAAGAACCAGTTTTACTTTCTTCTACTGATGGAGTTGGTACTAAATTAAGATTAGCTCAAATGATGGATAAACATGATACAGTAGGGATAGATTTAGTTGCAATGTGTGTCAATGATTTAATATGTCAAGGCGCTAAACCATTATTCTTTTTAGATTATATCGCTACTGGAAAACTAGTTGCAGAAAATATAGATCAAATAGTTGGTGGTATAGTAGATGGATGTAAAATGGCAGGATGTGCGTTAATAGGTGGAGAAACTGCTGAGATGCCAGGAATGTATGCTGAAGATGATTATGATTTAGCAGGATTTTCTGTTGGTATAGCAGATAAGGCGAAGATAGTTTCAGGTCAAAATGTTAAATCAGGGGATGTTTTAATAGGGATATCATCAAGTGGGGTACACAGTAACGGATACTCTTTCATAAGAAAAATATTCTTAGATACATATAACTATAACCTAGATCAATATATAGAAGAATTAGGAATGACTTTAGGAGAAGCTTTATTAACTCCAACAAAAATATACGTTAAGTTAGTATTAGATTTATTAAAACGATATGATATAAAATCGATAGCTCATATAACTGGTGGTGGAGTTATAGAAAATATACCAAGAGTTATACCTAAAGGTTTAGGAATAGATATAAATAAAAATTCTTGGGAAAAGCCAGCAATATTTAAAGTAATAGAAAGCTTCAATGCTATAGATGAAAGAGAACTACATAAGAGTTTTAATATGGGAATCGGATTAGTTATGGTAGTTGAAAAAGATAAAGCTGAAGAAGTAGTTAATTTTATAAATAATAGAGAAGAAGAAATACATGTAGATGCAAAATATACTGAATTAATGAAAGATAGAGCTTATATAATAGGTGAAGTTGTTGATACTCATGAAGGAGTAAATTTATGTTAAACATTGGAGTTTTAATATCTGGTGGAGGTACAAATTTACAAGCTATTATAGATGAAACAAAATCAGGTGGAATAAATGGTACAGTAAAGCTTGTTATTTCAAATAAAGAAAATGCCTATGGTTTAGAAAGGGCTAGACTAAGCAAAATTAAAGCAGTTTATGAAACTGATGAAGATAAAATAATAGAGCTATTAAAAGAAAATAACATAGATTTAATAGTTTTAGCAGGATATTTAAAAATAATAACTCCTAAATTTGTGGATGAATTTAGAAATAAAATAATAAATATTCATCCATCGTTAATACCTTCTTTCTGTGGAAAGGGGTATTACGGTGAAAAGGTACACCAAGGTGTTATAGATTATGGTGCGAAGGTAACTGGAGCTACAGTACATTTTGTAGATGAGGGAGCAGATACTGGAGCAATAATAATGCAAGAAGCTGTAAATGTAGAACAAGATGATGATGCAAAGTCTCTTGCAAAAAGAGTTTTAGAAGTTGAACATAGAATTTTAAAAGAAAGTATAAGATTGTTCTGTGAAAATAAATTAAGTATTCAGGGTAGGAGAGTGTTTATAAATGAGTAAAAGAGCATTAATAAGTGTGACAGATAAAAGTGGAGTAGTTGAATTTGCTAGAGAATTAAATAATCTAGGATATGAAGTTATATCTACTGGTAATACATTTAAGATACTAAAAGAGAATGGGGTAAATGCAATAACAATTGACGAAGTTACAAAATTCCCAGAAATGCTAGACGGAAGAGTTAAGACATTAAATCCATATATACATGGTGGAATACTTTATAAAAGAGATGAAAAATCTCATGTGGATACTGTAAATGAATACAATATAGGTTCTATAGATTTAGTAGTAGTTAACTTATATGATTTTGAAGGAACTTTAAAGGCTGGAAAAAGCCATGAAGAAATGATAGAAAACATAGATATAGGTGGACCATCTATGATACGTTCTGCTGCTAAAAACTATAAAGATGTAACAATAATAGTTGATGTAGCTGATTATGACACTATAATAGAAAAACTAAAAAATAATGAGTTAACTTTAGAAGATAGAAAAAGGCTAGCTTATAAGGCATTCTCAACTACAGCAAGATATGATGCTCTTATATCTACTTATTTTGCTAATGAAGTAGGTGATAAGTACCCAGAAATACTTAATTTAACTTTCCAAAAGGAACAAACTTTAAGATATGGAGAAAATCCACATCAAGCAGGTATTTTATATAGCCAACCAAATGCGAAAAATCCAATATTAAATTATGAACAATTAAACGGAAAAGAACTTTCTTTTAATAATATAAATGATTTACATGGATGCTTAGAAGTTATGAGAGAATTTAAAGATAGTGAAGAAGTTGTTTCAGTAGCTATAAAACATACCAATCCATGTGGAGTAGGAATTGGAGCTAATGCTTTAGAAGCTTATACAAAATGTTATGAAGCTGATACAGTTTCAATATTTGGTGGAATAGTAGGGATAACTTCAACAGTAGATGTTGAAACTGCTAAGAAGTTAAATGAAATATTCCTAGAAATAGTAGTAGCTTATGATTTTACAGAATAAGCTTTAGATGTTTTAAGACAAAAGAAAAACTTAAGGGTATTAAAATTAGCTAAAATCGAAGAGAGCTTACAACCATACGATATGAAATATTTAGATGGTAAGTTATTAATACAAGATAAAAATAATGTATTAGCTGATAAGTATGAAACAGTAACAAAAGTAAAACCTTCTAAAGAGCAACTTAGAGATATGGAATTTGGTATGAAAATAGTTAAAAATATGAAATCAAATGCCATAGTTATAGTTAAAGATGGTCAAACTTTAGCATCAGGGTGTGGTCAAACATCAAGAATATGGGCACTTAAAAATGCCTTAGAAAATAACAAGGATAAAGATTTCAAAGGTGCAGTACTTGCTTCAGATGCATTCTTCCCATTTGATGATTGTGTTACATTAGCTAATGAATATGGAATAAGTGCAGTGGTTCAACCTGGTGGTTCAATAAAAGATCAAGACTCAATAGATGCTTGTGATAAATATGAGATGACAATGGTGTTTACAGGAACAAGACACTTTAAACACTAGGGGGTAAATTATGAAAATATTAATTGTAGGCGGTGGTGGAAGAGAACATGCCATAGCTTGGAAATTAAGTAAAGAAAATAATGTTGAAAAAATCTATTGTGCTCCAGGTAATGCAGGGATAGCAAAAGTTGCGCAATGTGTAAATATAAGTGACAGTGATATAGAAAATTTAGTAAAGTTTGCAAAAGAAAATAATATAGACTTAACTGTAGTTGGACCAGAGGTTCCCCTTGTAAATGGTATAGTAGATGAATTTGAAAAAAAAGGCCTTAAAATATTTGGACCAAACAAAGAATGTTCTACATTTGAGGGAAGTAAGGCATTTTCTAAAGACTTTATGATAAGACATAATATACCAACTGCTAAATATAAAGAATATACAAATTTAGATGAAGCTATAAGCGAAATCGATAGTTTTGGATATCCAGTGGTCATAAAAGCTGATGGGTTGGCAGCTGGAAAAGGTGTTGTAATAACAGAAAATAGAGAAGATGCTATAAATACTTTAAAGGAAATGATGAATGATAAAAAGTTTGGAAGTGCGGGGGATAAAATAGTCGTAGAAGAATTTTTATCAGGTATTGAAACTTCTATATTAGCATTTGTAGATAACGATACAATAGTTCCTATGGTAAGTGCTAAAGATCACAAGAAAGTATACAACTTTGAAAAAGGTCCAAACACAGGAGGAATGGGTACTTTTTCTCCAAGTGAAATCTATACAGATGAGTTGTCTAAAGAAATAAGCGAGAAAGTATTAAATAGAACTTTAGAAGGTTTCAAAAAAGATAATTTAAATTATAAAGGAGTATTATTTATAGGACTTATGATAACTGAAGATGGTCCAAAGGTACTTGAATATAATGTAAGATTTGGAGATCCTGAAACTCAATCTGTTTTATTCAGATTAGAAACTGACTTACATAAAATAATGGAAGCTATATTAGATAATAAATTAAAAGATATAGAAATTAATTATAAAAAAGAAGAAGCTGTTTGTGTAATGCTTACATCAGGTGGATACCCAGAAGATTATGAAAAAGGTAAAGTGATAACTGGTCTTGAAGATTTAGATGAAGATATAGTTGTATTTCATAGTGGAACTAAGATGTTAGACGGAAACTTAGTTACTAATGGTGGTAGAGTTATAGGGATAACAACAAGTGCAGGCAGTGTAGAAGAAGCTGCTAAAAAGGTATATAAAAATATAGAGAAAATAAACTTTGAAGGAATGCATTATAGAACTGATATAGGGATTAAGTTTTGTGAAGAAATATCTTTCTAAGTATGAATCTTAAAATCAGATAAAATAGTTAGGGATTTAATTAAAAAATAGATTTTATGGCTTAAATAATAAAATTTAAGTCATAAAATCTGACTTATAATAAGTGACTCGTTACCAGGTTGTTTAAATCATATATTTGAGCAATGTGTTAACGAGCTACCTAGTTAGTATTGTCATTTTAATTATATAAAAAGGGAGAAAAGATATGTTAAGTACTATAAGTTTAGAGTCAAGTGTTAGAAGAATATTAGTTGAAAAAAGACAAGGATTTGACCTTGAAGCTAAAGCTTTAAAAAAGGATTTAATAGAAAGTTTACACATAGATACTATAGAAAATTTAAGAATTTTAAATAGATATGACATAGAAGGAATAGATGGAGAAGTATATGAAAATGCATCAAAAACAATATTTTCAGAGCCTAACTTAGATATTGTTTATCATGAAACACTAGAGTTTAATGAAGGGGAAAGAGTATTTGCTATAGAATATCTTCCAGGTCAATATGATCAAAGAGGAGATTGGGCAGCTCAATGTATACAAATAGTAAATGAAGGTAATAGACCAGAAATAAATACTGCTAAATTATATATATTAACAGGAAATATAACAGATGAACAGTTTGATAAAATAAAAGATTATATAATAAATCCAGTTGATAGTAGAGAAGCTTCTTTAGAAAAACCAGAAAGTTTAAAGATGGAAACAGAAATGCCTACAGAAGTAGAAATATTAGATGGATTTATAGATTTAAATGAAGAAGGGTTAAAAGTATTTTTAAAGAATAACGGACTTGCTATGACATTAGGGGATTTAGCTCATGTTCAAGGATATTTTAAAAATACTGAAAAGAGAAATCCTACAATAACAGAGATAAAAGTATTAGATACTTATTGGTCAGATCACTGTAGACATACGACATTCATGACAGAAATAGAAGATGTAAAAATAGAAAGTGGTAAGTACACAGATATAATAAAAGAAGCTTATGATATGTATCTTGAATCAAGAAAAAATATTTATGTAGATAGACAAAAAGATATATGCTTAATGGATATAGCAACTATAGCTATGAAAGAATTAAGAAAACAAGGTAAATTAGAAGATTTAGATGTAAGTGAAGAAATAAATGCTTGTAGTATAAATGTTGATGTTGAAATAGATGGAAAAGTAGAACCATATTTAGTAATGTTCAAAAATGAAACGCACAACCATCCAACAGAAATAGAACCATTTGGTGGAGCTGCAACTTGTTTAGGTGGAGCAATAAGAGACCCATTATCAGGAAGAAGTTATGTATATCAAGCAATGAGAGTAACAGGAAGTGCAGATCCAAGAACAACTTTAGAAGATACATTGCCAGGTAAGCTTATGCAAAGAAAAATAACTACTGAGGCTGCTCATGGATATAGTTCATATGGTAACCAAATAGGACTTACAACAGGGCAAGTTGCAGAAGTTTATGATGAAGACTTCGTTGCAAAGAGAATGGAAATCGGTGCAGTAATAGCTGCAGCTCCTAAAGAAAATGTAGTAAGAGAAGTTCCACAAAATGGTGACATAGTTATACTTCTTGGAGGAAAAACAGGAAGAGATGGATGTGGAGGAGCTACAGGTTCATCTAAAGAGCATAGCGAAGAATCAATACTTACTTGTAGCGCAGAAGTTCAAAAAGGAGATGCACCAAATGAGAGAAAGATACAAAGATTCTTCAGAAATAAAGAAGTAGCACAAATGATAAAAAGATGTAATGACTTCGGAGCAGGTGGAGTATGTGTTGCTATAGGAGAAGTTGCAGATAGTTTAGATATAAATCTAGATTTAGTTCCTAAAAAATATGATGGACTTGATGGAACTGAAATAGCTATATCAGAATCGCAAGAACGTATGGCAGTAGTTATAAATGCTTCTAATAAAGATAAATTCATAGACTTAGCAAGACAAGAAAACTTAGAGGCAACTCATGTAGCTACAGTAACTGATACTGGATATATGAGAATGTTCTGGAATGGTAAAGCAATAGTTAATATGAGTAGAAATTTCATAGAAACAAATGGAGTTAAACAAACTACTAAAGTTCATGTTGATAAAGTTAACGAAGAAAGCACATTCTTTAAAAGTGAGTTAAAAAAAAGAGAAAGTGAATTAGCTATAGAAGAAGATATAAAAGATAAATTTATGGAAGTATTATCAGACTTAAATGTTTGTTCTAAAAAAGGATTAGTAGAAAGATTTGATAATACAATAGGTTCAAATACTGTACTTATGCCATTTGGTGGTAAGTATCAAGCAACAGAAGCTCAAGGTATGGTAGCAAAAATACCAGTACTTGGTGGAGAAACTAATACTTCAACAATAATGACATATGGATATAACCCTAAAATAGGAAAATGGAGCCCATTCCACGGTGCATTATATGCAGTAGTTGAATCTGTGTGTAAAGCTGTGGCTATTGGGGGTAAATATGATTCGATAAGACTTACTTTACAAGAGTATTTCGAAAAACTTGGGGATAACCCTACAAAATGGGGTAAACCATTTGCAGCACTTTTAGGTGCATATTATGCTCAAAATAGACTTGGTATACCTGCAATAGGTGGAAAAGACAGTATGTCAGGAACATTTAAAGATATAGATGTACCACCAACATTAGTATCATTTGCTGTGGATACTGTGGATGCAGAATATGTAGTATCACAAGAATTCAAGAAAACTAATTCACAAGTTGTAATGTTATCAACAGATAGATTAGAAAATGATGTAGTTGACTTTGAAATGTTAAAGAAAAACCTAGATAAAGTAACAGAACTTATACACAATAAACAGGTATTATCAACATATGCACTTGGATTTGGTGGTATAGGGGAAGCTATAAGTAAAATGGCATTTGGTAATAGAATAGGATTTAAGTTTAATGAAGGTGTAGAAGATTTATTTAAACCGAACTATGGAAATATAGTACTTGAATTAGCAAGTGAAGATTTAAGTTTATTAGATGGATATAACTATATAGTACTAGGGTCTACAACAGAAGAACAAAGTATAATAATAGAAAATGAAGAAATATCATTAGAAGAACTATATAATGCTCATTGTGAAACACTAGAACCTATATTCCCAACTAAGTCAGTGGATATAAAAGAAAAGATAGAGACTATAAACTTTATATCTCAAGGTGAAGCTAAAAAATCATCTATAACTATAGCAAAACCAAGAGTATTCATACCAACGTTCCCTGGAACAAACTGTGAATACGACTTACAAAGAGCTTTTGAAAAAGCAGGAGCAAATACAAATATAGAAGTGTTTAAGAACTTAACATATAAAGATATAGAAGACTCTATAGAAACTATAGTTAAACAAATACGTAAGTCACAAATAATAATGTTACCTGGAGGGTTCAGTGCAGGTGATGAGCCAGATGGTTCAGCTAAGTTTATGGCTACAGTATTTAGAAATCCTAAAGTTGCTGAAACGATAAATGAATTCTTAACTAAGCAAGATGGATTAATGCTAGGGATATGTAACGGATTCCAAGCACTTATAAAACTTGGATTAGTTCCATATGGTGAAATAAGAGAAACTACAGTTGATGCGCCTACATTAACTTATAATAATATAGGTAGACATCAATCTAAGATAGTTAGAACAAGAATAGCTTCGAACAAATCTCCTTGGTTAGCGGCTACAGAAGTTGGAGATACTCACAGTATAGCAATATCTCATGGAGAAGGTAAATTTGTTGCTAATGAAGAAGTTATGAGACAGTTAATAGATAACGGTCAAATAGCTACTCAGTATGTAGATTTCAATGATAATGCTACGTATGATATAGATTTTAATCCAAATGGTTCAACTTATGCAGTTGAAGGTATAACAAGTGCTGATGGTAGAATATTTGGTAAGATGGGCCACTCTGAGAGAATAGGAGAGCATGTTATAAAGAATATAATAGGTGAAAAGGATCAAAAGATATTTGAATCTGGAGTAAATTACTTTAAATAAGAATCAAGAAAAGAATAGTATATTGATTTATCAATATGCTATTCTTTTTTTATGTAAAAATAAAAAATAAAATGCAACTCTATTAATATATCGTGCATCTAATATATGTAATCATGATTACAAGGGAGGATATAATGATTGAAAATATAGCAATAAAAAGGATAGGTTTTCTTAATAAAAAACAAAGAGAATATACGGAATATAAATTAGTACAACAAGCTCAAAATGGATGCGATGAATCTTTTGAGAAGTTGATAAACTCTTATAAAGAGTATTTATACAAGACTGCATTCTTATATGTTAAAAATGAGCATGATGCACTAGATATATATCAAGAAACTGTGTACAAGGCGTATATAAATATATCAAAACTTAGAAATACAAATTTTTTCAAAACCTGGATAACGAAAATATTAATAAATAATGTAAATATGAAAAATAGGCACTACAATAAGTTTCAAGATGGGCAAGTAGAAGATTACATAGGGGAAATTGAATACTCAAATATAGAGGAAAACATAGATTTATATGATGCAATTGATAGATTGGGTGAAAAATATAAAACTCCTGTTATACTTCAATATTTCCATGATTTGACCATACCACAAATTGCAGAGATTATGGAATGTAATGAAAATACAGTAAAGTCATACATAAGACGGGCAAAGAAGAAGTTATATGATATATTGAAGGAGGAAAAATAATGAGTAAATTTGATGATATAAAAATGCCGGATAATATAGATGAAGTAACTAAAAATGCGATAAGAAGAGGGAAAACTAAAAAATATCAATATAAAAAGGTTACAAAAGTGGCAGCATCTATAGCTGTTATATCTACTTTAACTATAACAACTACATTTGCAGTAGAGTATATAATTGATTATTTTAATCATAACAAACAATCACTGTATCTATCAGATAAAAATGATTTTGAAAAAACGAGTAACAATATAAATTTAACAGTAAAGGATAAGGGCATAGAATTTACAATAGATAATATATCAATAGATGATAATTACATAATGGTTTTTCATACATCTAAAAGAGATAAAAATATAAATAAAATAGATAAAGATGCATACCTTGATAATCCAATTATATCTACTTATATGGATGGTGAAAGAATAGAAGAAAGTAGTGGAATAATTGAGCATGAAGCAACTTATATATCTGAAAATGAATTAAAAGGTATGCAAAAAATAGATGTTAGCAGTGTTAATATAGATAATAATGATGAAATTGTATTTAGAGTTAATAATATATTTGGTATAGAAGGTAACTGGGAAATATCACTTAAAGTAGATAAATTAAAATCAGTTAATAATACTTATAATTATAATGTAAATAAAGATTATACAATAAATCAAACTTATGATTATAATAATGAAAAAATAGATATAAAACATAATATTAATGTAGAAAAAGTAACTATATCTCCTTTAGCTAACACAATACGTATAAATGAAAAGCCGACTAAAGTTTTTAAAGATTGGACACCAATGTTAGGAAACTCATTTGCATTATTTGATGATAAGAATAACTCATTAGATGTATTAGATAAAGGAGGAAGTGGTGTTAATACTAAAACTGGAATAGCAAGTAATTCATATGAGTTTTTAAAAGCTGATAAAGATACAAAATTATTAACATTAGTACCAATATCATTTGCTCATAGTGTAGAAAATAAGGAACTAGAGCCTCAAAGTATAGGTAATTTACCAATAGTTTTTGAAACTAGTGAATATGGAAAAGTTGTAATAGAAGACATTAAGATAACTGACACAGAAATTAAATATACTTATTATAAAGATGGAGTAGTACCAGGTTATCTTACTTTATGGTTCTATGATGAAGAAGGGGATGAGATAGACATAAGTAGTAGTGTAAAGGAATCGCTAGATAGGCATACTGGTAGATACACAACTATATTAAAATTGGAAGGATATGAAAATGATATTTCTAAAATAAGAAAAATTAAGAAAGTATCTACATTCTCTCATAGTGATATGAAACTACTATACGATCAACAAATTAAGATAGATTTAAAAGAGTAATAATAAAGTTTATTAAAATATAGTATGTTAAGTAAAATTAACTTACTGTATTTTATTTGTGCACAAAATTTATATAATTAATATGTTGTGCTAGTTAATATCTATATAGTATTTTTAATAATTCATTTTTATATAATCAACCATAGTAATTTCAATGACTAAATTTAACTAACACAACGAGTTAATTATAAAATATATAAATTAGCACTCTATACTTGACAGTGCTAACAAAAGTGATACAATAATACCTATAAAGGGAACTTAATTTTATCCCATAAATTTTTAATTAAAATTAGGAGGAGATAAAATGACAAATCAAAAGGGTAGTATATCAATACATACGGAAAATATTTTTCCAATCATAAAGAAATGGTTATATTCAGACAAAGATATATTTATAAGGGAACTTATAAGTAATGGTTGTGATGCAGTAAATAAATATAAAAAACTAATTTCATTAGGTGAAGCTAAAGGAAATGCTGATGAAAGTTATAAAATAAAAGTATCGATAGATAAAGAAAATTCAGCACTTATATTTGAAGATAATGGTATAGGTATGACTGCTGAAGAAGTAGAAAAATATATAAATCAGGTTGCATTCTCAGGTGCAGAAGATTTCTTTAACACATACAAAGAAAAAATGAATGAAGAAAATGATATAATAGGACACTTTGGATTAGGATTCTATTCTTCTTTTATGGTATCTAAAAAAGTACAAATAGATACACTATCGTATAAAGAAAATGCAACACCAGTAAGATGGGTAAGTGAAGATGGATTAGAATTTGAATTAACACAATCAGATAATAGAGAGACAAGAGGAACAACAATTACATTATTCTTAGCAGATGATAGTAAAGAGTTCCTAGAAGAATACACAGTAAGAAATATAATAGATAAATATTGTTCATTCTTGCCAGTTGATATATATTTAGAAACTATAAAAACAGAAGAAACAAAAGAAGATGAAGTAGTAGATACAACACCTATAAATGATACAAATCCATTATGGCTAAAAGCTCCAAAGGATTGTACGGATGAAGAATATAAAGAGTTCTATAGAAAAGTATTTAAGACTTTTGATGAACCGTTATTCTGGATACACTTAAATGTAGATTATCCATTTAATTTAAAAGGAATATTATATTTCCCTAAATTAAAAAATGAATTTGAGCTTATAGAAGGTAAGGTCAAATTATACAATAACCAAGTGTTCGTAGCAGATAATATAAAAGAAGTTATACCAGAATTCTTACTATTATTAAAAGGTGTAATAGACTGCCCAGATTTACCTTTAAATGTTTCTAGAAGTTTCTTACAAAATGATAGAGATGTAAGTAAAATTTCTAAACATATAGTTAAAAAGGTTGCAGATAAATTAAAATCATTATATAAAAATGAAAGAGAAAATTATGAAAAGTTCTGGGATGATATACAAGTATTTATTAAGTTTGGATGCTTAAAAGATGAAAGTTTCTATGATAAGGTAAAAGATAGTATATTATTCAAAACTATAAACTCACAATATATAACTCTTAATGATTACTTAGAAAATTGCAAAGAAAAACATGAAAACAAGGTATTCTATGTGAGTAATGAAGAGCAACAATCACAATATATAAAGCTATTTAAAGATTATGGATTAGATGCAGTTATATTAGACTCTACAATAGATAACCATTTTATATCTATGATAGAATTTAAAAATCAAGGCGTACACTTTAATAGAATAGATGCAGATTTATCTGATATATTAAAGGATAATGATAATGAAAATAACAAAGAAATAAAAACTGATATAGAAAACCTATTTAAAGATGTTATAGGTGATAGAATAAATAATTATTCAGTAGAAAGCCTAAAGAGTGAAGATACACCAGCTATTATATTAATTTCAGAGCAATCTAGAAGAATGGCTGAAATGCGATCTCAATTCGCAGGAATGGACTTTGGTATGAGTTTTGAAGAAGAAAAGACTTTAGTTATAAATAATAATAGTTCTATAGTTAAAAAATTAGTTTCATTAAAAGATGATGAAAGTAAGAAAGAACAAATACCATTAATTTGTAATCAAATAGTAGATATAGCTTTATTATCTAATAAAGAATTAGATTCTAAACAATTAGATGAATTTATAAAGAGAAATAACAGGAATGGCACGCTCATTCACATTCAAGA
>ENA-USUG01002811-USUG01002811.1-human-gut-metagenome-genome-assembly--contig:-NODE-2811-length-25349-cov-4.188113_pt1 | contig 25349 bp, 22 predicted proteins | sample MGYA00250059_ERZ773394 | MGnify/ENA primary metagenome ERZ773394 (study PRJEB29103, sample SAMN06111957) | human gut metagenome | biome: human gut; feature: ankylosing spondylitis patient; material... | reverse complement strand
CTTCTTGTCTGATGTCCGAAATGAACACCTGCTTCCAGTAACTGTTTCATTGAAATAACACTCATGTCTTTACCTCCAAATTGGTTTTTGCTGCTTCCGTATACTTCCAAACGCTTGACCCTGTGGGCACCAAGAGCGCAATCCGCATACGTGCTTATTATTTGTTTCCTGTGTCTTATACGCATAAAACACACCATATCACTATATCATACTTTTTTTTGCTTTGCAAGAGCTAACTTTTATTTCCATTTCATCTTCGTTTGAAAACCGGTCTTTTTTGTAAAAATCTTCTGATATGCTTTTTTGCTCTTCTTTGGGCAGGTCAGAACTGCCTTTTTAGCTATGCCTTTGATCGCATTTTTTCCAACCTTTTTTAATTTTGTTGTCTGAATCGTAATCTTTTGTAAAGAGGAATCTTTAGAAAATGCTTCTTTGCCGATCTGTGTTACATTTTTACCGATCACAACTTTTTTCAGTTTTTTACAATTGCTAAATGCTTTTGGTGCAATTTCCGTCACGGTAAATGACTGCTTACCACTCTTTGTTGACACGACAACCACAGCCGGTATCGTAACTTTCTTTACTTTTTTGCTGATCGCCTTTTTACATTTTACCGTCTTTTTCTTTGCATTTGTCACCTCAAAAACCATACCGTTTATTTTCCAGTTTGTTCCCTTTTTGATTGTTTCCGTAGTCGGTTTTTGTGTTGGTGAAGTGCCTGCTGTCGGCTGTGGTATCTGTGTCGGCTGCGGTGTCGGTATCATCGTTGGCTCCTGTGTCGGTGTGACTGTTGGCTGTGGTGTCTGAACCGGTTCGGTTGGGAGTTCTTCTTCCGGAAGATTTGTCTCTGTTCCTTCTTTTGGCAAAACATCAACTTCCGATCCGGTATAGATATCACCAAGGATAGCGATCGCATCGACTACTAAAGTTCCTTCTGCTACTTCTACCGTAAATGTATGTTTTCCATTTTCTAAACCGTTCACCTGATAGGTCGTGCACATATTACTTGCACGCTTGATCGATGCATCCGTCTGATACTCCTTGCCATCGATCGTTACATTCAGTTTTGCTTTTCCTCCGGCATTCTCACCAAGGATCTCAAAACCTGTTCCGTCAAATGTATAACTTAATGTTGCTCCGGCTTCCGTATTTTTAGATATACTTCTCTGGTATACATACATTCCCTGGTTTGCACAGGTAATGGACCATTTATCATTATATTCTAACTTCTGATTCTTCTGCTCTGTCAGATCATATGTTTCCATATTATCAATATATTCCGAATAATATGGTGCAAAACCATTGATCTTTGTAACTGCAAGATTGTCAAAACGGGTATAGGTGCTGCTGCATCCTAATGCAACTCTTCCTGAAGTGATCGGTGTATTGTCTTCATACGAACCGACTTCCACATTATTGATATAAGCCTTGATCAGATTTCCTTCTCCACGAAGTTTGATCTGGAACCATGTTCCCGGTGTAATCTGTGCTTCATCCACCGTACCGCTAGCTAATACCTGTGGCTCTTTTCCATCGGTTGTAACGGTTTTACGATATAATGCCCATTCGCCATTATCTTTGACTTTCAAAGAATATCCGCTGCTGTCTGTGATCTTATGAGAAGAGCCTGTCTGCCGGATACCTACTTGTGCATACTGCCCCTGTGCCGCACGTTCAAACAAAACATCAACGGCTGTTGTATAATTCGTCCATCGGAAATCTCCGATCGTAGTCACCGGATCTCCGGCATTCCATGCACTTCCTACTCCGGTTGAAGTCTGATCAGACTGCTGTCGTAACACATGATTGCCATTTCTGCTCTGATATACTTCAAAAGCTCCATTTAGCGTATGTGTATAACGTGCCATGGCACCTTTTTGACCACCTCTTGCTGTGATATAATCCTGTGTCTCTCCGGTAAAGCCACCTTTACCATCTAATACCGGTACGGTTTTTCCTTCATATTCAAAATCATCTGCATAAAGATAAGCATCTTCAGTATTTTGAACATCCCCTGTCCGGTCTGTGTCAAGAACCGTACGTTTTCCTTCTACCGGCAGCTTTTGTGTATGCTCTGCACTGTCTGCAACTTCTAAAGAAGTAACCGTAACCGTAGAATATGGTTGTACCGTGAAATGATACACACCCTGCTCATCGGCTGTCAACGACTGTGTGCATTGCATATAATTTTCATTAAATGCACCTTTATCGGCTGCTCTTGTCTCCCAGAGTTCCAGTTTCTGGTCTGCCTTCAGATTCATATTTGTAGTCTGTAAGGTATATGTCATTGGATATTCACTATCATTGACTACTACTGTAGAAAAATTATCTTTTGTTGGTGCTGCAAGTGTCATATAATTTTCGCCACCATTACGTCCGTCTACTGCATTGCTTGAGTTTGATTGTATTGCACTCGCCTTTGATGCGGAAGGAACCCCTCTCCAGATTCCGGCTGTATTGTCTTCGTTTTCCCATCCGGTCACTGCAAATTTACTGATATGAGCAAGTACAAGCAATCCTGCATCATAATGCATCCATCCTGACCATGGATCTCTTGCACTGACTAATTCTTTAAATGAAAACTGTGCTCCTTCATAAAAAGAACCGACGACAGGCTGATAGATCACATGACTCCGGCGGGATTCCACAAAACTTTTGATCACGGTATTTCCCATCTCCAAAGCACTGCCTGCTCCACCTATCCCGGTTCCTGTCACGGTAGGATCCTGATTATTATTAGCCGGACGAAACGCTGAATTCGAAAAGGTTGCCTGTTCTTCACTGTTCCATACTTCTTTATCCTGCTCCTGGGCAAGCCATGTCATTCCACCGTTATTATCATCTGCTGTCTTATAGTGGTAACCAACCACGTCCACGGCATTCATAAAATCTGCATCAGATTTTAATTTTCTTGTTACACTGTCACTGACTACATTTGCTTCATCCGATACGATCAGTTTGATCTTATGATACAGTTTTAATGCTTCTGCATCCGGAATCGTTGATGCATCTTCTGCCGCAATCCAGCTTGCAAAACTCTTTGTATTTGCAACATCGGTTCTTAAATTCCATTTTTCATTGACATTCGGGTTGATATAATCCACCATAAAACCGTATTTTTCATAAGCTGCCAGAATGCTCTGTTTATACCAGTAATATTTTTCTTCTGTCGTTGTCACCCATGTCGGTGTATTCCAGCTTAAAATACTGACCTTTACTTTCGGATTGATCTTTTTGGCATCTGCTGCGATCTGCCAGCCCGGATTGCGCATAACATTCGCACTTTCTCCTTTTGTACGCATTGTTGCACTTTCCGGTCCGGTTGAGTTATTACGGTCATTTCCCATCTCCAGTTTAACATGGGTAAAGATCGGATATTCTCCACCAAATAAATATTGCATCAGCTCTGCATATTTTTCAGGGTTTTGTGTTTTGTAATCCAATAAAAGATCACTTGTCGAATTACCGCTTAACATGCCAAAGCCTTTGTATGTCAGGCCATTGACATTATCTGCCTTGATATCATTTCCATCCAGTACAATGCTGCCTGTCTTTGTCTCCACATCTGTCCCTCGCTTTAACGTCGTCTTTGCCATTGCGGTCATCCCACTCCCCGTAAAGAGCATCGAAAACACAAGCAGACATGCACCTACTCTTTTCCCAATTATTTTACGCATATTCTTCTCCTTTACATATACTGTGTTTGCAAGTTTCATTGCTGTATACAGTATATGCTTTGACAGAAAAATTCACAAGATAAAATAATTGTCCCATCCCAGTAATATGAACCCGTCTCATATCACAGATCAAATCCTCTCTTCCGACAGTCAGTCGGTGTCATGCCTTCATACTTTTTAAAGACCATACCAAAATAAGTCGGATTATCATATCCGGCCAGCTTTGCAATCTCTTCCATTCAGCCCTTTCTCCCGTTTGATATGATATTCCGGATCCGCCACTCCGATCCCGGATAAATAGACCGGAAGGCTTTTTTGTTTTCCAAGGACCGGATAGAAGCAGTTTTTTTTCATAAAATTCCTCACCTCATATTTGCAACCCTATTACTCTGTAAACAAATGATACTTTTCTTTCTGCTCTTTTGTAAGCTTCATACCTTTAACAAATTCATTTCCTTTCTTTAACAATTCCTTTTCAGAATATAATGGTGTTTTATATAAAGTATGATCTCCGTCAAATGTGATCACACTGCCATCTTCTGCCATTGCCACAAAGTTTGGAATACTTGCAACGATCTCTTCCGGATGCTTTTTGTTATACAGATATGCCATGTTACTTCCACTGGATTTACCATTTGCATCGGATTCACCGCTTTGATACCATACAACAAAATACGGAATTTTCTTATTCGTATATACTCCATATACACCGGTACTGATATCGGATAAGTCCAAAACCTTTTCCCCTGAACGTGCATCATAGACGGCATTATAGTCATTCAGAAAATAAGTTCCATCATCAAAAAAGATCGTACACGCAAATGTTCCTGCTTTTCCCTGACTGATAACTTTTCCCTTTTCTAACGAATAGACATACCATTTGCCTGCATCCACGCTGCGATAGCATAACAGCTTTTGCTTTTCATTCGAAGTATAGATCACGGCATCTTTTAAGATCACGTCTTTTTTCCCTTTTTTCCGGATTGCTATTTTCTTATCATTTCCAAAGATCGTATAGTCTCCGACTTGCAATCCCCGGTCATAGGCATCCGGAATCGCTGTTTTCTTTTTGACTTTTCCTGTCGCCGCATCATAGGTCACTAACTCATTTTTTTGTGCGATCGTGATCAGAGAACGGTCATCATTATAGAAATAATACGAATCTTCATCATAAGAAAATACTTTTTTCATCGTTTTTGCATTAAAATGAGCATTTGCTCCATAGGCGTAATCCTGAATGCTGATATATTTGTCATTTTCTGCAGAAACGGAAAGATTATTAAAGGACTCATAATCCATATCCTTTAATGTTGTACTGCCAATCATCTCAAGTGTATCGGCACGGAATGTCTTTACGGTATCCTGCATTCCATTTTTAAAATCCAGTAGGATCGTCTTTCCATTTGATGAAGCAGTATACCACTTTTCAGGACGTTGTGTGGTATTTGTTATAATCTCTTTTGTTGTCACGTCTTTTCTTGTCTTCTTTTTATTGCTGTATAAACGAATATTCTTCCCCCAAAAATCCGCACTACAGGCATAATCTTCATTTAACGCCATTGCATAGAAATTTTCTTCATTTCCGGCAGACTGGTTGATCAACAGATGTTTTTTGCTGTTATAAAAATAACTCTGTCCGTTTTTGAGTGTAACCATTAAATAATCGCCCTGTGCTTTCACAGAAGTCACATCGGAAGAATATGTATTTTTCCAAATCACTTTTCCGGTCTTGTTGCTGACTTCACAAACGTCTTTATCGACATAGAAAAAGCAGGTTTCATTGCCTGACACGGCAATCGTTCCAATACTGCTTCGTTCAGAATCTACGAGATAATCATCTGCGTTTTCATTCAGATCATAAACAACGATATGACTCTTCCCCATCTGTGTATCCTGCCGCACAAAACATAAGCTGTGATCATTAATAAAGGATATCTGACTGCAGCTTTCGCTTTTGTCTGCAAAAAGTGTACCGCCATTCGATGTATCAGCAAGTAAGATTCCGACACCATCTTTAGCATCCTGTGACAGAACCGCAATGCTGCTGTCAGGACTGATACAATATAGTGCATATTTTTTCTGTGCGGATAAAGCTGTCTGTGCCTGTAATCTGCCATCTGTAGCATAAGAATATAACGTTGCAGTATCATCATCATAAACAGAAATCACATCATTTTGCTCACTCAATACCATCTGACAGCCTTTCTGCCCGGTAAAAAGCTCTTTACCGCTCTTTAGATCCATGGCACAAAGTCCGTCTTTTCCAAGATAATAAAATATCTTTTCATCATTTGTAAGACAAGCCATATGTGAAGAGGTATGTATCGCTGTTTTACTGATGTCATCCAGATTGACACACTGTACCAGCTTACGGTTATCAATCCGATAAATATAGGCTTTTCCATTCAACATATTATTAGCTGCTGCCTGATAACGTTCAATGACCAGATACGTTCCTTTCTTACTGATCGTCACTTTCGTATGATAGGCTTCTGTATTAAAATCATACACCTTGTCCGGCTGATAGCCGCTGCTGAAATCATAGACTCCCAGAGCCGATGACAAAGACCGCATTACACTTGGCACAAAAGGCCTGTCCGGTTCTTCAAGATTCTTAGGCAGTGCTTTCAGTGCCAGAAGTGCTGCGGTTGCCCTGTCTCCATTAAGATAGGCGGTATTTGAGTATTCCGACAGATAGTAAGATTGTCCTTTTAATGTCTGCTGCATCGAATGATCCAGACTGTCATATGCAGTATTTAACTGTACATTCTTATAAGATACTACACTGGCAAAGACAGCGACACCGGCAAAAACAATACCGGCAAGAATTGCATTTCTCTTTCTTTGACGTTCTTTCTGGCGCTGCTTTAGATCATCGTAATCCATATCTAACATCTGTGAGATATAGCGAAGTTTTTCTTTTGTTACATTTTTTAGGATCTGCTTTTCCGTTTCGGCACGGACATCAACCGCCAACGGTTCAATCGCTACGATCTTACCGTCACGCTCGATATTTGTCAGGATTTCAGGAAAGCTTTCCTGGGGTTCTCCTTCGACTAAAACAACGATAATATGTTCTCTGTCGCGCGTTTCTAAGAAATATTCAATCTCTTCCATACACCAGACGGATTTCTGGTATCGTTTCGTACAGATCACGATCAGATATTCCGATTCATCAATTCCGGCACGTATGATTGCCGATAAATCACTGGCTGCACGCAGATCATCTGCGTCACGAAAGACTTTGCCAAGACTTTTTTTCCCAATACTCTTTGCAATCTTTGAAGGTATCTTATATCGTTCCAGATCGTGCTGTATCTGCATACCTACTTTTTCATCAATCCCACCATGGCGGTAGCTTATAAATGCTGCGTATTTCATCCTTCTTATCCTCTCTGTGTGCTACTGATCCCAACACATTTTATTGAAAATGTATCTTTCATGGTTTCTCATTTTCATTCTTCTACTTTTTCATAGGTTTTTTCAAAAATATCTCCGCGTACAATATAAATGTCATGCTCATCGTCTTCCCGCATCACAATATAATCTCCTGCCAGACCGGTATAATATTTATGTTCATCCCAGGCTGTAAACACTTTCACGTTCTTTTCTAATGGCTTGGCATATATCTTTGTCGTGCCGGATGCGACACAGCTTCGCATATAATCCATTAACCGGTATATCTCCCCATCAATATTATTTCGAATCGTAGGTGCGTATTCCATATCAAATTCTGCTGCTTCATCGACATAACGATAGGTTCTTTCAAACTTCTCTTTGCGGATCGGATAAACCTCGCCTTCAATACCGATCATAAAATAAAGATCTTTAGATACGATCAGATCGACATCCCCTTCTAAAGTACGCACTAATATCGGTGTACCCATTTTCAGGAAGTCTTCTGCTCTCGTTACACCTACCGGAATTGCTTTCTTTAAATACGGCTGTAATTGTGCTTTATCTAATTGATATGTTTTTGCATAGATCACTTCATACGAATCGAAATAGTTACGGATCCTGTCACATAGGTAATCCTGCATCTGACAGTCAGGATATATCTGCTCAAAGCTTTTCTTTGCAATAAAGCCTCCACCTTTTGTCAAATGACCTCCGCCATTTCCAATATCGGCACACAAAAATTGTGCCATTTCATTTGCTTTTGCCTCTTTGACACAACTTCTGACCGAAAGCTTGTATCCACCCGGATTCGGATTAAATGCAACACAGGTGTTGATTTCTTCAACCTGAATCACAAAATCACTGACAATTCCAAGAATGTTAGGATCACATTGCTTGACCGGAATGACAGAAAAGCGATACTCTTCATCATAGATCCGCTTTGTCAGGGCTTCTCCCGCAATACTAAGCTCTTCTAACGAAAGATTCGTATTCATCAAACGAAATAACAGCTGATCATCTTTTTCTAAGGTATCGCGCATGTCCTTGTCTAAAGGATGAAAAATTTCTTCAAACTGGCTGGTATCCATATACAAACCATAATATAACGCTGTAGACAGATGGATATTCCTGCTGATATCAAATCCCACTTCCTGAAAAAGACTCCATACCACAGTAGAACAGCTGCCTAAGTTCGATTTGATACAATAATGATCTCCCTGCATCAGACCACATTGATGATGATCAACCATAGCTATTTCCGGTGCTTTCCACTTTGTTACATTGCCGGAACCATATTGGCAGTCTGCCATGATCAAAAGATCACAATCCGGTAATTCTGTCACATATTGTACCGGAATCTCTAATTCTTTGATCATCAATAACAAATTTGATTTTTGGATCTGATTTGCTCCACCATAGACGAAAGTAACTTCTTTTCCCTTTTCTTTAAAAAAACTCCACAACGCATAACCGGAGGCTAATGCATCCGCATCGGGGTTATCATGACATTGGATGCAGATTTTTTCATACTGGTCAAAGCGATCTAAAAAAGCCCTCTCACCGTTTTTTCTTCCATTATTCATTCCCATATTATTCTCCTCTGTAAATTCCATAACTACTCTTAAATGTTTTTTCATAGCAACCTCCCATTTAACAAAAGCAGCTCCATACTTTCTAAGGTATGAAGCTGACATTTATAATCTGTCATCAAAAAATATAATAACATATTTAGGAAAAGTTTGCCATGTAATAGAAAAGTCTCATTCTTTATAAAGATACTATTTTAAAAGCTGTTATCTTGCATAAAAAAATTCAAAAAAAGTGGCATAAAAACTTACGAAGGCATCGCGTTCTTAACAATAATCCGTACTTCGTAATCCCGCGCAAACAGTTCATCTCGTTTCTTTTTTGCTTCCATGCAATTCGTAAACCTTCCATGCCCAACACGATAACAGTTGTTCACAACTTCGATATAGCTTTCATATCCTTCTTCCTGTAAGGTTTTTGCTAAGTTCTGTGCATTCTTTTCGTGCATAAATACACCGAGTTCCAGACTATACGTTTCCACTTCACTGCTTTCTATGTTCGCTCCCTGTACCGTCTGTAAAATTCCATCTGCGATCGCCTGTGCCGTTTCCGGGAATTTCAGATCCAAAAGCCGGTTATCCTGCTCGGTATTGATAAATCCGACTTCTACTAACGCTGCCGGCATATTGGTTCCACGAAGCACTGCAAGGTTTGGCCGGACGGATGTGCCAAGATTGGCATATCCTACTTTTTCAAGCTCACGGTTGATATTTTGTGCAAACAATGCCGGAATACCTGCATCTGCATAAACAAGTGTCTGTACACCGGAATACGTGTTTGGCTGCGGGCTGGAATTTCTGTGTATGGATACAAAATACGACGCATCGCTCCGATTGGCTATATTCGCTTTTTCATTCGGACTTTGGTAGATGTCTGTTGTCCGTGTATATAAGACATCCACACCATTATTTTCTAAAATATTTCCAATCGCAAGAACCAGATTCAGATTATCGTCTTTTTCTTTTCTTCCTTCAAAACTGGCACCATTGTCATAACCACCATGCCCGGCATCTAACATTACTGTTGCCATATACTTCCCCTTATTAACACTCTTTTTGTCATTCTATGCCGGTTTGAATAAGAAGTTCCTATAATCATTCTGTCTTTTTAGTCTTTTCCATCTTTTACAAAAAGAAAAAATTCAAACCCAATGTAGCACAAAAAGAGCCGCTGCATATGCAACGGCTCCCAAAGCTGTAAAACAGATTCTATTATTTCACAATCTCTTTTACCTTAGCTGCTTTACCAACTCTGTCACGAAGATAGAATAATTTCGCACGTCTTGCTTTACCTCTGCGAACTACTTCAATCTTGTCAATGATTGGTGAATGTAATGGCCAAGTCTTTTCTACACCAACACCATTAGAAAGCTTTCTAACTGTAAATGTTTCTCTTGCTCCACCATTCTGTCTCTTTAATACTGTTCCTTCGTATACCTGAATACGCTCTCTTGAGCCTTCAATAACCTTTGCGTATACTTTTACAGTATCACCTACATTAAAATCAGCTACATCTGACTTTAACTGTGCATCTTCAATTGCCTTAATAATCTCGTTCATGTTGAACCTCCTTATCATTTTGACATTCTTAATACTTATGTGCTTTCGCAACCGTAACAGAGGAATATCTCTACTCACAACCATGCTATCATATCATATTCTTTTTGAGATTTCAAGCACTTTTTGGCATCAAATTCTCATTTTCCATATCATAGACTTTCAGATATCATTTTCACGAATGCATTCTGTGACTGCTTTTTCTACCGCCTGCTCTCTTACTCCTCTTCTTCAAAAAGATCAAACAATTCTTCTTTCGTCAACTGATTAATGAAAACCTCTCCGGTATCGATCACATGATTGGATAATTCCTTTTTCTTCTTTTGCAATTTGTAGATCTTTTCTTCGATCGAATTTTTCATCACATAGCGGATTACCTGTACTTTCCTGCGTTGGCCGATGCGGTAAGCACGGTCGGTTGCCTGTTCTTCTACTGCAGGATTCCACCACGGATCAAAATGGATCACGGTATCTGCACCGGTCAGGTTCAAGCCGGTTCCTCCGGCTTTTAACGAAACAAGAAACACTTTTACCCTTCCTTCGTTAAATTCTTTTACATATTTTTTGCGGTCGATCGCCTTTGTCGATCCGGCAAGATAAAAATAAGCAATGCCTGCATGCTCTAATTCTTTTGCTATGATCGAGAGCATCGAAGTGAATTGCGAAAAGATGATCACACTATGACCACCATCCAGAATATCAGGAAGCTGTTCCATCAGAAGATCTAACTTTCCGCTTCCGCTATGATAATTCTCTACAAATGTTCCCGGATGACAGCATATCTGACGCAATCTTGTTAAAGCCGCCAGAATCTGGATTCTTCCGGCTCCACTGCCAAAATCTTCATTCTCACGGATCTCTGACTGGATCCTTGATAAATAAGACAGATAGATTTTTTCCTGCTTCTTTGTCATCTCAGCCATACGCATGGTCTCAATTTTATCCGGCAGCTCACGAAGAACCTGCTTTTTCATACGTCGTAAAATAAATGGTTTGATACGAAGTTTTAATTCCTGCATCACCCGTTCATCTTCGCCACGCATGATCGGCTTTTCATACAGTTCACTAAACTTACTGTATCGCGGGAAAAATCCCGGCATGATAAAGTCAAAGATCGACCAGAGTTCCGATAACGCATTTTCAATCGGTGTACCGGTTAGTGCGAAACGATGTTTTGCCTTGATCGCTTTGACCGCCTTTGCACCGAGCGAGCTTGGATTTTTGATAAATTGTGCTTCATCAATAAAGATCGTATCAAAGACAATATCCTGATACGCTTCCATATCTTTTCGGATCAATGGATAGGTCGTGATCAAAACATCCACATCCTCGATATCATGTATCAGTTCCATTCGCTCCTGCGGGTTTCCACTGACAACTCTGGTGCGTATCGTCGGACTGAATTTTTCAAACTCTTCCTGCCAGTTATATGCAAGAGAAGTCGGACATACAACCAATGTTTTCTCTCCCGGATTCGAACAGATATAAACGATCGCCTGTAAGGTTTTTCCAAGTCCCATATCATCTGCCAAGATACCACCCATATTATAATAAGCTAACGTCTTTAGCCATTGGTATCCTACTACCTGATATGGACGAAGCACTGCATTTACACCTTCAGGGATCTTCCAGTTTGTCTGTTCGGGTGAATGGATATCATTGACAAGCTTCCGATACGATTCTTCTTTTTCAATCTTGTGTGTTCTCGGTAAGAAATCATCAAGATATAGTGCCATTGTCTTTGGCATCTCAATACTGCCATCCTCAGCAACCGTTCCATTCTCAACGATCCAGGATAAGCTTTTCAAATGATTATTCTGCTCCTGTAAATCAATAAAAGCACCGCTTTTTAAACGATAATATCTCTTCTTTAATCGAAGTGCCTTAAAAAAATCAACTAACTCTTCTTTTGGAATCTGTGAATATTCAAGATCCATTTCCAGAAAATCAATCTCTGTATCCAGACGCACTTTACCGGACAGATAACCAAACTTTTTAACGGAAGCGGATTTGTATGCTTTCGAATAAAAAACTTCAAAGTTTTCTGTCAAAAGATTCATCTTATCTGTCATCAAAAGAAAGATATCTTCTTCCTTTTTTAATAAAAAAGCATCATCTGTCACCTTAAAATTCAGGTTATACAATAAACGTGTCAGACGCTCTTCCTCTTCCTTATCACGCACTAAAATGTATTTCCCCGATGAAAAAGGATGCAACGGATCTACTTCATATTCCCCATAGACAAAATGAATTCTGGCACTGACATAGATTTTTGTCTTAGAACGCACTATGTCAAGATATAACTTTGGCACCAATGGCTCTACAATATAATTATTCTTTAATTCCAATGGTACGGTAAGTTGCATCGACTTCTTAATGACAGGCAGCACTTTCTCAATAAATCCGTTTTTATTTTCATTTCGAAACTCGATCGTTTTGGTTTCATTTGAAAAAAGAGCGGTGTAAAATGGTAAGATATTACAGATAAAGTCCTTTTGCGGAAGATATAAGCATTCTTCATAATACAAAATGCTTCCGTCTTCACATAACGATAATAACTTCTGTTCGTTGTTATTTTCTACAAAAAGGCTGTCTTTTTCCATACGAAGATTTAAACCGATCTGTGGATTGCCTTCTACGATCTGTACATTTTCGATCTTCTTGCCATACAGATTCAGGTTACAGGTCATGCCTGCTGCCAGATGAAGCACTTTATAGAGCATATTACGTGACAGAACCATCTCCTGTCTGTTAAAAAGATTCGAATAATACGTCTTGCCAAGCGTTTCCTGTACTTCTAAAATTTCTGTCAGATAGTCAAGTACCGGGACAGACTGTTCATCAAAAGCACACTCTCCGGGCATAAAGCAGAACTCTTTTCCTAACGTAATCTTTTTCTTATGATAATAATCCGATACGAATTTCTTTGTGTTCGAAACCTTATACATCTTGCCGGAACCTGCATAAAGGCTCAGATAGGCTTTCGCATCCTGTTCTTTTAAAAAATCTGCAATATGGATCTGTAATGCAATATGAAAATATTGCGGTGAAAGATGACGATATTCTCTTTTACTAAAATATTCCACGATCTGATATGCCATCTTATCTTCTGCATTCAGATTTTCTTTTACTTCCTGTCTTTGCTGGTAATCTGTGATAAATAAAAGTGTTGCAACAACATGCTTGCATGCTCCGGTATATTTGACATGTGCCGGACAATTACAATTATAAACGATCTCTCCCTGGTCATCTGCCTGTATCGTTACAACATACTGGTTGCTGCCTTTGACAATGGCACGATACTGCTTATTACTTTCGCTCCATGTCACTTTGCTGACAGCATGTGCAGCATAATAACGCATCCCCCTGTAATACACAGTTTCTGAAGATGCTAACTGACGTATGGTTTCACGCGTAATTTTCTGCATCGTATTTCACGCCTCCCTCAAATCAATACCTGCTACTCTTTTAATAAATGTAATTTATCTGCAACAATGCCCATTTTACGTCCAAATGGGAATTCATAAAGCTCCTCTCTGTCCAATCCATTCAATTTTAATACCATAATAAAGTATACCACAACGGCTGCCGCTACTGCCGGAACGATCGCTACATAAATTCTATGTGTCACGATAAAGAACAACTCATAGATTACAAAAGTAACTACTCCCATGACAACAGAAGAAAAAAGTGGTACGATAAACGTCTTTTTCAATTCCTGCTTTTGCCTGATATACCGGCTGACAGATCTGCCATTAAGATAACATACCAACATCGGATATGTCACATTACCGATCACTAAAGCATAACCTGCCAGATTCGTAAATTGCAATAATCCAAATACGATCACAATGTGTAAGATCAAAGAGATCAAAGAATGGATTACAGGAAGACTCATCCGGTCAATACTCTGTAATACTCCACTCGTTACGGTTGACAATGCATAAAAGATCACGCAGGAAGAACCAAGCATTAACATCGTTCCACCTACGATATAATCCGATGAAGGAAACAACAGACGAATGATCGGCTGCGCTAACACAGCAAGTCCGACTGCGGATGGAAATGCAATGATCATATTAAATTTCACAGCGATCGAAACTTTATGACGAACCGAAGGCATATCCCCTTCTGCAACCGAAAAAGCAAGTCCCGGTATCATCGAAGATGCGATTGCCGTCGATACTGCGATCGGAACGCTGACAAGTACACGATAATTTGTACTGTAGATACCAAGCAGACTGCTGACAGTCTTATCGGCAAAATTCTTACCACCCATTACGACATTAAATAATGTAACATCCACAATACCACTAAGCTGGTATACCGTCTGGCTTAAAATGATCGGGATCACAGTCCATGCGATCAGCTTATAAGTAGCTTTCAAGGAATCTTCTACCGATACTTTATCGTGTCTTTCATGACGTTTCATGACCGGACGATATGCCCAGTAGATCACAAGAAGGATCAAAAAAGCGGTCAGCGCACCCAGACAGGTTCCCAATGTTCCACCGGCTGCTCCCCATGCTGAGATCTTTGATGATGCACTATGGCTGCGCATCAAAGACCATGCGGCTGCCACACTGACAAACGCATTGACGATCTGCTCAAAGATCTGAGAGATTGCAGTCGGCATCATTGTATTTCTTCCCTGAAAAAGGCCACGAAGGGTTCCCATCACCGCAACGATAAAGATTGTTGGTGCCAATACACGAAGCGGAATTGCAATACCATGGTATTTTGAGAAGAAATTATTCTCTAACATATCCGCTCCAAAGAATACAAATAACGCTGCCAGACCGCCTGATACAATAGAAAAGATCATCGAACAGCGGAATATATAATAGGCATTTTTATATTGCTTTTTCGCACATTTTGCAGAAACCATCTTTGATACTGCCATTGGCATACCATATGAGGAAATAATCAATAACAGGTTATAGATCTCAAATGCTGCTGAATAAATACCATTTCCTTCATTTCCAATGATATTTGCCATCGGAATACGATATACCAATCCAATGACACGCACTAAAATTGATGCTATGGCAAGTATACTGCCTTGCTTTAAAAAACCACTTGCTTTGCTTTTATTGGAGGATTCCATCTCTTACTCGTCCCTTCTTCAATCTCTTGTAATTCCTAAGTTCTGCAAAATCTCTTCCTGTTTCTTCTCCATGACGATCCTCTCGTCCTCTTCCATATGATCATATCCCATCAAATGTAACATACTGTGTGCTGTCAGAAATGCCATTTCTCTTTTCAAAGAATGACCATATTCTTTTGCCTGCTCTTTTGCTCTTTCTACCGAGATCACGATATCTCCCAAAAGCAGTTCCCCTGATTCCAGATTAAAGTACATATTTTGTGCTTCCAATGTATCCAGATGAGAAAAATCACCTGCCATCTCGTAATCTACCATCGGAAAAGATAACACATCGGTTGGAATATCCAGTCCACGAAATTCCTGATTGATCGTGCGTATCCCCTGATTGTCCGTCAATGTGATATTGACTTCACAGACATAAGGACATTTTTCATATGACACGGCTTCATTGACCACCTGCGTCAGAACCTCTTCATACGAAAAATCAAACTCTTCCCGCGTTTCATTCTCAAATAATATCGTCATAATAATCCTCATTTCCAATTAACTCTGTACTTCTCTTTTCTGATCACTGTTTTGCAATCCAAACAAAATAATCTGCTTTTTCGAATCAATCCTATATTGATCCTGTTGATCAAAAAGCATTCCGTATATAGAATTGTTTTAATTGCTCTATCTGTTCTTTTGAAAAGCCTGCTTCATCTAAATTTCCTTTATCCATGCGGTTTTGAAAAATACTGTCGACAAGACGCTCGTCCGATACGGCTCCTCTTTTTCCTGTATCCTGCAAATAGTCACTTGTAGAAACAATACAATCACTCAACATAACGATCGCAGCCTCTTTTGAATCCGGTTTCTCGAAACCGGTACTATGCTGCCGCATAACATGAACCAACGCATTCGGAAAACGGTACTGCCTTGCAAGCTTTGTTCCGGCTTCTATATAATCTTCTTCGTCAACAATTCTTCCGACTTCATGATACAGACCACCTGCTTTTGCTAACAATGGTTCTGCTCCGATAAACAATGCTGCCTGTTCTGACAGACCACTGATGCGCATAGAATGCGATAACAGTGGCAAAGAATAATGCTGTAATCTGACAAAGAGATCAAAGTCCGGTTCAATAATGCTCTGTAAAAAGATCCTGTCATTTTCTGTAATCTGATCCTGTACGATTTCTTTTGTTTCTGCCTGTACCTCCTCTTGCGTCTCTTCATCTGCTGTCTTTTTATCCAGCAACAGATAACTGCTCACACTGCAGATGCCAAGCAAAATTTCACTTCCGATTCCGCATAAAAAAGAAATCATCTCACTTTTTATTTGACCGATCTCAAACTCATAAACAACAATCTGAAGAACCAGACTAAAGACTGCTACAATGCCAAGGAAATACCAAACACTCTTTTTACTGTCTAATCCACGATATAAGATCAAGAGCAGATATCCAAATACCAGATATTTAACAAACAATGTAAAATCCTTATTTTGCGGTAAAACCAAAATAGCATACTGGACACACAAAAGAGTTAAAACAGCCTGTGCCGTCTTTTCGTTCTGTACTGCTTCTACTACCGGAACAGCAAGAAGCCATAACGCACCGATCGGAAGGTAAGAACACATTCCTAATAATACAAAAGAAACAATATAAGAAACTCCTACAAGAACCGGATAACGGCATAATTTTTTTTCTAATGTACGATCAGTGTGCAGATGTAGTAAAAACAGACCGGTTACGATCAATGTCATAACCAGTTTACTCCATACCAGTCTTTCTTCTTTTTCTCCCATGCCATACCAGATCAGAACGCTGCAAATTGGTGCCGCATATGCAGCTATCTGATATATGGCTGTTCTATTTTTCCTGCTTTCCACGAAATACTCTCCATTCCTGTTTAAATACTATCCTTTTTTCTCTTGTATCCTGTTCTTCTTGTGATGTTCAAAGTTTCCCTGATTCTTTTTAGCCGCCGATACCTGCTTTTGTCTTTCCTGTCGTTTCTCATATTCATCATAAGCTGATACGATCTTTTGTACCAGAGGATGACGGACTACATCCCGGTTTGTCATATAAGCAAATCCGATATCTTCTACTTTCGATAATACTTCTACGGCATGTTCCAGACCGGACTTTACACCTCTTGGCAGATCTTTTTGTGTCAGGTCACCGGTTACGATAACTTTTGATCCGAAGCCGATTCGTGTTAAGAACATCTTCATCTGTGCCGGTGTTGTATTCTGTGCTTCATCTAAAATGATAAAGGAATTATCTAATGTTCTTCCTCGCATATATGCTAACGGTGCGACTTCGATCAAGCCCTTTTCCACATTTTTCAGATAACTTTCCGCTCCCATGATCTGATACAGTGCATCATATAAAGGACGCAGATACGGGTCTACTTTACTTTGCAAATCACCGGGCAGGAAGCCTAAGTTTTCTCCTGCTTCAATTGCCGGACGTGTCAGAATGATCTTGTTAACTTCATCCTTTTTGAACGCATCGATCGCCATTGCCATCGCAAGATAGGTCTTACCGGTTCCGGCAGGACCGACACCAAAGACGATCATTTTCTGACGGATCAGATCAATATATTTTTGCTGACCGGCTGTTTTTGGTTTGATCGGTTTTCCCTGAATTGTCCGGCAGATTACATCCGAATCCATTGCAACCATATCTGTCTTATCATTATCCATTGCAAGAGCAAGTGCATAGTTGACATTCTGCTCAGTAATGCTGTTACCGCGTTTGGAAAGTTCTAAAAACTGCATCAGGATATCTTCTGCTTTTTTTACATTTCCTGCATCTCCGACTAACTTTAATGTGCCGTCTCTTGCGATCATTGTGACATTTAATGTCTTTTCGATCTTTCTGATATTTGCATCAAAACTTCCAAAGATATTTCTTTCATGCTCCACCGGTATTTCTACTATTGTTTCCATTATTGCCATTGTTTTCTTTTTCCTTATATATCGTTTTATTCTTTTTATTGATCTTTCGATACGTGTCTTCTTTCCGCCAGAATACAAGACTGCTTTTGCATAAAAATGCATTGCCTTTTTGATAAAATCTGATTTTTTCTGTTTTTAATGCATAGCCTTTTTCTTTTTTATGACGGATATAACGCTTATATCGTTGCAAAAGTGCTTTTTTTGCTTCTTTTTTTGAAAGCATATCACTTTGCAGCATATATTCCCGATATGTCTTTTTATAACAGCTTAGCGGGAAACGCAAAGACACTTCAGGACAAACTTTCCCACCTTCACGGATTATATCATATTTTTTATAAGTTTCCAAATTTTTTAAAGGATTATGACAAAAAAAGCTATGACCGGCTATCTGCCATTCAAAAATATTTTTTGTTCTGCCGGTATAGCTTCTCTTTTCCTGTTTCTTGCAAATACTGTCACTGTATTCCTGTGTTGTCTCTAATATCACATCACCATCCGCATGAACATATTCCCTGCGATACAATGTATCCCCGTCTCCGTAGATTGAAATCGCTCCTGAGATCAAAATATCTCCCTTTTTCACCTGATTGCCGGATCGCTTCTTTGCAGTTCCTTTTCTGGTTACGATTGAAACCACTTTTGCATCTTCTCTCGCGATCAAATGACCTTTTTGCTTCTTTTTCCGAGAGGAAGGAACGGTTACCTCTTTAACGCGCACATAGATCTTACTGCCTTTTAATTCCACACTTGCCCATCCGATATCCGTATAAATATGACGAAGCTTTTCCTCAACCTCATTGCAAGTCAGATCATTTGCTGCCATACCTCCATAGACATTCATCTGTTCTAAAGTACGAAGCAGGCTTTCTTTGCTATGATACGATTCTCCTCGTACATAGATTCCCCAGATCCGCCCGGATAAGAAAAAGAGAATCCCAACAAAACAAAGCACTCCGAGACAGAAACTTTTATGACGTTTCATTTTACCAACCATAAAAGGAAAACCATAGCGACGGATGATCAGGGGATGTACTTTGCATTTTCTCGCAATGGGGCGTAATTTATAAAAATCATGCAATGCAATCTTAAAAAACAAACAGTCCTGTCCTTTTCTCTCAGCAAAAGAAATCTGCCAGAGATCAAACCGATTATTTTTGCATAGATTGATAAATCTCTCTACATTCTTTCCCTGAATTGACACCAGCAAAAAACCGGCAAACCATCCAAGCACTCTATGTATCATAGTTTCCTCCTTTTGCCCGTTGACAGCAAATCCATAAAATTCTATTGTCGAAATTTCTCCCGATGTCATCTATTGTCTGATCCACCAGACTTTTATTAATGATACTCTATTGACAAAACCTCTCCCATCACACACATTGCATCGTCCCTGAAATATGCAATCACCAGATTTCTTCCAAGAATGTGGATCTTTCCGGTCTTTGTCTGTACACGGATCAGATTAGTCGTATATTCTATGATATTTCGATAATTTTCGATGCAGAACCGTTGATTTCCGTATCCTGTCACGATAGGAACACGCAATAAGATGTCTTCTGTCAGTTCCATTTTCTTTGTCAGCTTTTCTGAAATAACCGGCTCACGAAGCGTCAGCGTTGTATTTTGCTTTTTGCTATGCTTATGTCTGGTCATATGCATTTTTTCCTGCTTTTTCACATAATTCCTTTCCTGACAATCCAAGATCAGCATACTAATATTATCCATATTCTATGCTCAAAAAAATTATTCGTGACCGTCCCTGTCTTTCCTTCAATACAAAAGCCAAAACTTGCGTTGCCTCTTTTTTTGCGATATAATTATAAAGATATTGTCAGCACATTATCTGTATATCCTGCAGAAAACGAAAAAACAGAAAGGAACATATCGGAGATGGGAAATAAATATAACAGAGAAATTTTAGATTTGATCCGAAGCATTCAGGATATTGATTATATCCTTCCAAAAGACATTCCTAATATCGAACTTTATATGGATCAGATCACAACGTTTATGGATGAACATTTGCAATCTTCCAAACGCTTTGCCGATGATAAGATCCTGACAAAGACCATGATCAACAATTATACAAAAAATAATCTGCTGCCTCCATCCAATAAAAAGAAATATTCCAAAGAACATATGATCTTATTGATCTTTATTTATTACTTTAAGAATTTCCTGTCGATCAACGATATCAAAAGTATTTTAAATCCAATCACTAAAGATTGTTTTCAAAATCAGGAAGATATTAATTTTGACCGTATTTATCAAGAAATTTTCAATATTGAATTAGATAATATGGATGTCCAGATCCGTGATATCATCCGCAAACTTAACAGATCCAATGAAACGTTTGCAGATATTGAAGATGAAGAAAAGCGTAATATGCTGACAAACTTTTCTTTCATCTGCATGCTAAGCTTTGATATCTGGGTAAAGAAATACGTCATTGAAAATATTATTGACCATAAATTGAATCCCACAGCAGGGAAAGAAAATAATAAAAATTAATTTGAATTAAATATCCAGTTCAAGCTGAACTTCTTCTTCCGCTTCTAATTTAAAATCTTCAATCTTTTCCGGATTGATAACCGGAAGTTCATCTAAAGATTCGATTCCAAAATTTCTTAAAAATTCTTCTGTTGTTGCAAAAAGAATCGGTCTTCCCGGTGCATTTAACCGTCCCACTTCACAAACAAGATTATATTCAACCAGACGATTAACAACATGATCTGACTTTACACCACGGATATGTTCAATCTCAATCTTTGTGATCGGCTGTTTATACGCAATGATCGAAAGTGTTTCTAACATCACATCTGTCAGAACATGCTTCTTTGGCACATGTGCAATCCTCACTAAATGCTCATACATCGCTGCTTTCGTACACATCTGAAAAGCACCATCCAGTTCAATGATCTGGATTCCACGATCCTCTCCTGAATACTTATCCATCATGCTTCTGATCACACGACGGCAGGTATCTTCATCCTGCTGTGTGGCTGCTGCAATACGTTCCAACTCTACTGCCTCTCCCATTGTAAAAAGAATGGCCTCAATCGCTGCTTCTAACTCTGACAATTTCATTTTATCCTTCTCCTTCCTGGTATGTGATCCAGATATCATCAAATATATTTTCCTGAACGATTTTTAACATGCCCTCTTTCATAAGCTCCAAAATCCCTAAAAAGCTGACAATCACCATGGTCTTGCTTGTCTGTTCTTCTAAAAGCATACGAAAGTTAAACTTTTTATGTTCTCTGGCATATTCTGATATGTATTGCATCCGGTCACCCAGACTGATTTTTTCTTTTTCAATCTTACCAAATTTGCTTCGGATCGGATCAATCTTATCTATCTGCTTTTTCATGACAGCGTGAAAGATTGATTGCAATCTGGCAAGTGTCAGATCACCGAGTAATTCCGATATATCGATCTCTTCTTTATAATTAGCAATTTCTTCCGGGATAGACGGCTTCTTAAAAAGCTGTTTGGAGGCATCCATTTGCAAATCTTTCAATTCATAGGAAGCATACTTATAAGTTTTATACTCTAACAGACGCTCGACTAACTCTGCTCTTGGATCTTCCTCTTCGCCTTCTTCTGCTTTTTCTGCCGGAAGGAGCATCTTAGATTTGATCCGCAGCAGTGTTGCTGCCATCAGCAAAAAGTCACTCATGACATCCATATCTTTTGTTTGCATCTGTGCAATGATTTCCATATACTGATTTGTGATCTCTACGATCGGAATATCAAAAATATCAATTTTATTCTTTTCGATCAAATGGAGAAGCAGATCCAGCGGACCATCAAATGCTTCCAGTTTTACAGATATACTCATACCCTTCCTCCTATACCAGAACATCCAGTAAACGATAACCTGCCTGTGCGATCAGATTCAAAAGCAATACCACGATCAACAGCATTTTGATCACCGCATCTCTTTTAATGATCTGTAAATATTTCTTAGCACTGATACCGGCAACGATAAGTCCCATGTCAAATACGGATACCGGAAAAAGATTTGCCACAAACATCCCAAAGCTTAAAATTGCCATATATTGTCCTGCAAGCACAACTCCTTTTGCCCACAGACAATTTGGATCTTGCTGTAAGATGCTGTCAAGTCCAAACAGATCAAAATGCAGACTGCATATACAAAGTGCAAAAACAGCCACTAATATACAAAATCCGGAAATCCCCATAACCAGATTTGTTTTCTTATCCCGTACCCGGAACATAAACGGTTTCGAAAAAGGCACATTACTGACAACCGCCAGAATCAGACCAATCGGATCAATATAACGATAAACTGCCCACATGCTATGCGAAAAAGCAGCTTTCTGATGCATCCGCCTTTTTTGCAATAAATAGATTGCTGTCTTTACCATTTCATGAATGATCATTAAGACACTGGCACACAGGATGCAAATCAGCCACTCAAATACCATTTCCTTCATCTGTTCCCTCATTTCCAAAAGATACGTTTACTTGATCGTACCGATAGATTGGGATATAAATCTCCGATTCGTTTCCTTTACAGGAGTCCTGATCCATTATACCGGTTACTCATAATAATCAAACTGTAAGTCATACATCTTAACGGTATCGCCTTCTTCAATACCAAGAGCTTTTAACTCTTCTAAGATTCCACTTGTATGCAGAAACTTCTGAAAAAACTGAAAGCCTTTTTCAGAATCCAGATTCGTATAACCAAGCATTTTTTCAATTCTTGGTCCTTCTACCACATACATCTTTGTCTTTTGATCATATTCCACGGTATAAGGCTCATCCGGGAATGTAATATCGGTCAGATCAAACTCTCTTTCAAAGATCGTTGGCTCATCCGGAAGTTCGTCTAATTCTTTGCGGATATAATACAATAATTCTTTGATCCCTTTACCACTAACAGCCGAAATCGGGAATACAGGAATCCCCTGTGGTTCAAACTCTTCCTTCAATAAAGTGATCACGGTTTCTTCTTCTGTTCCATAGAAAACATCGGTCTTATTCGCTGCGATCACCTGTGGACGGCTTGCAAGTTCTTCACTATAACGTTTTAATTCGTTGTTGATCACTTTGATATCATTGATCGGATCACGTCCTTCTGTTGACGCTGCATCCACCATATGGATAAATACTTTTGTACGTTCAATATGACGTAAAAACTCATGACCGAGTCCGATTCCATCGGATGCACCTTCGATCAGCCCCGGAATATCGGCAATCACAAAGCCATCGGCACCCTCCAGATCAACGACACCAAGCATAGGCTGTAATGTTGTGAAATGATAGTTCGCAATCTTTGGCTTCGCATTACTGACTCTGGAAAGGAATGTTGACTTTCCAACATTCGGGAAACCAACCAGTCCGACATCTGCAATCGTCTTTAATTCCAGAATAACCGTCAGTTCCTGTGCAGGCTGACCGGGCTGTGCGTATTTTGGAACCTGCATGGTCGGTGTCGCATAATGCATATTTCCCTTGCCGCCACGGCCGCCTTTTAAGATCACTTCACGTGTACATCCATGAGACATATCGACAATAACTTTTCCGGTTTCTTTTTCGCGGATCACCGTTCCTTCCGGTACTTTCAAAACCAAATCTTCTCCATCTGCTCCATGACAGCGTTTCTTGCTACCCGGCTGTCCGTCTCCGGCACAGAATTTTCTCTTATGACGGAAATCATTCAATGTATTGATTCCTTTGTCTACTTCCACGATCAGATCACCGCCACGGCCACCGTCACCACCGTCCGGTCCGCCTGCTGCTACAAACAATTCTCTTCGGAAGCTGACATGACCATCGCCACCTTTTCCGGAACGAATATAAATCTCAGCACTATCTGCAAACATCACTCCACCTTCTTTCTCTTCTATAACATCATTTTCTTCTATTATCTAACGCATGACAGTATATAACACTTTTCATCCCTGCCACACAAATATCTTTCTATTCTATCTCACATCTAAAAATACAACATCCACATAGGATACTTCCATTACAATACAGGCATTTTCTTATGCTGCTTATATGATAAGTTGTAACTTATAAAAAGAGGGACTGCAATAAACAGTCCCTTCCAATCGGTATTCACCATGTAGTTCCAGATCAAAAATTATTTAGCCTCTACCGGATATACGGAAGCCTGCTTTTTATCTCTGCCTTTTCTTTCATAACGAACTACACCATCAGCTAAAGCGAATAATGTATCATCGCCACCGCGACCAACATTAACACCAGGATGAATCTTTGTTCCACGCTGCTTGTAGATGATATTTCCTGCAAGTACGTGCTGTCCGTCTGCTTTCTTTGCTCCTAATCTCTTGGACTCTGAATCTCTACCGTTCTTAGTAGAACCCATTCCTTTTTTATGAGCAAATAACTGAAGGTTCATCTTTAACATTGTCTTACACCTCCTGCTTTCTCTTTTTTAAAGTTATATACTTCTTTCCATACTCTTTGGCAATCTGTTCAAGACCTAATACCATAGAGTTCAGTAACAGCTTTGCGTCATGACTTACCGGGTTTGACGTTATCCGAAAAGATACCAGATCCTTTTTCGAATGAACATCATGTTCAAAAACATCTTGTGTAAATGTTTCAATCGCATTCATCGTATTGATCACCAATACCGATACCGCAGAACATACAATATCTTCGCCATATGCAGCAAACTCAGCATGTCCTTTCATCTGAAAGCCAATACACTCTGCTTCCTGATCCTGATAAATCGTAACTTTTATCATACTGTCACCTTTTCTGCGATTCTATTCGAATATCCTAAGAATCACCACACAAACTAAGCATTGATCTTTTCAATCTTAACCTGTGTATATGCCTGTCTGTGACCATTTTTCTTATGATATCCGGTTTTTCTCTTATATCTGTAAACGATAACCTTTTTAGCACGGCCTTCTTTTACGACAGAAGCTGTTACAGAAGCATTTGCTACATCTGCACCTGCTTTCATCGCACCATCATTTACAGCAACAACCTGATCAAAAGTAACTGTCTCACCTGCCTGAGCAGCAAGCTTTTCTACGTTAATGATATCACCTTCGGCTACTTTGTAC
>ENA-USUG01002806-USUG01002806.1-human-gut-metagenome-genome-assembly--contig:-NODE-2806-length-25369-cov-9.688044_pt1 | contig 25369 bp, 19 predicted proteins | sample MGYA00250059_ERZ773394 | MGnify/ENA primary metagenome ERZ773394 (study PRJEB29103, sample SAMN06111957) | human gut metagenome | biome: human gut; feature: ankylosing spondylitis patient; material... | reverse complement strand
GCTGAAAGATACTAACTTATGCCTGTATGCTTCTGTATTGGCAATTCAACACTGAGCCGAAATATATCAAACGGAACTTTGTATATTTCCGCAGGATATATTGTTGCGTAATATAGATTGCGGAGATTTGGCCGTATAGCCGCATAGACTGCGGAGGCCCCGGCTGTATATGCCGCATAGACTGCGGAGATCTGGCCGTATATATCACATGGATTGCGGAATTCTGGTCGTATATGCCGCATGGATTGCGAAAGCTCGGCTGTGTATGCCACATGGAATGCGGAACCCCGCAGAGGGTAGGATTACATTGGAATGTGAGAAAACCGCAAAGGGGCGCAAGGCCGCGCCCCTCTGCACACCCCTGGGCCTTTTTTATATAGTGCGGCGATTGTGGAATGCTGAAAGATACTAACTTATGTCTGTATGCTTCTGTATTGGTAATTCAACACTGAGCCGAAATGTGGCAAACGGAAGCAGGAATAACCCCGCAGATGTGCACCGCACATCGAGAACCTCGTTACAGTTCCATCACAACAATCGGCACAACGTTCCACATCCAACACCGAAGCATACAGACAAAAGTCAACACCGCACCCCACACCACAATCCAAGAACTCAAAACTCCCTCGGCACAACGTTCCGCATCCAACACCGAAGCATACAGACAAAAGTCAACACCGCACCCCACACCACAACCCAAGAACTCAAAACCCCTTCGGCACAACGTTCCACATCCAACACCGAAGCATACAGACAAAAGTCAACACCGCACCCCACACCACAACCCAAGAACTCTTAAAAAAAAGCCCGAGGGGTGTGCAGAGGGGCCGTGGCTTTACGGCCCCTTTGCGGTTTTCCATAGCTTCCCAAAGTAAAAAAACAGGCCCTCTGCCAAGAAAGTAAAAATAAAATCAAAAATAGAACCAAAAACCAATCACACAATAAATAAAGAAAAATCACAAAGAAAAACAAAGAAAAAATAAAGGAGAAAAAGCATGAAAAATCTGGAACAGTTTTTCGACATCATAGTAGTAGGCGCCGGCCACGCAGGCTGCGAAGCATCACTGGCATGCGCCCGCTTAGGACTCAACACAGTCATGTTCACAGTCAGCGTAGACAGCATCGCCCTTATGCCCTGCAACCCCAACGTAGGCGGCAGTTCCAAAGGGCATCTTGTCCGCGAGCTGGATGCTCTCGGTGGAGAAATGGGTAAAAATATAGACAAAACCTTCATCCAGTCCAAAATGCTCAACCAGTCCAAAGGCCCTGCAGTCCATTCCCTTCGTGCACAGGCCGATAAACAGGCCTACAGCACACAAATGAGAAAGACACTGGAAAATACAGAGAACTTAACCATCCGCCAGGGCGAAGTGACCGAACTGCTGGTAGAAGACGGGCACATCACCGGTGTAAAAACCTTCTCAGGAGCCACCTACCACGCAAAAGCTGTAGTCCTCTGTACAGGAACCTACCTCAAGGCCCGCTGCATTTACGGTGACGTCAGCAACTATACGGGACCGAACGGCCTTCAGGCAGCCAATTACCTTACGGATTCCCTGAAAAAGCTGGGGATCGAAATGTTCCGTTTCAAAACAGGAACTCCGGCCAGAATCGCCGGAAACACCATTGATTATTCTAAGATGGAAGAGCAGTTCGGAGATGAAAGAGTCGTACCGTTTTCTTTTTCCACAGACCCGGAATCCGTACAGATCGAGCAGAAATCCTGCTGGCTGACCTATACAAATGAAAAAACACACGAGATCATCCGTGCAAATCTGGACAGATCCCCCCTTTATTCCGGAATGATCGAAGGAACCGGACCACGTTACTGTCCGTCTATCGAAGATAAAGTAGTCCGTTTTGCAGATAAAAAACGTCATCAGGTATTTATCGAACCGGAAGGTCTTTACACAAATGAAATGTACATCGGCGGAATGTCCAGCTCCCTGCCGGAGGATGTTCAGTACGAGATGTACCATTCTGTACCAGGTCTGGAGAACGCCAAGATTGTAAAAAATGCCTACGCTATTGAGTATGACTGCATCAATCCGCGCCAGCTCTATCCCACACTGGAATTCAAAAAGATCAAGGGCCTTTTCAGCGGCGGACAGTTTAACGGAAGCTCCGGATATGAGGAAGCAGCCGCTCAGGGCCTCATAGCGGGAATTAATGCGGCTATGGAGGTAAAAGGCCGGGAACAGCTGATTTTGGACCGCTCAGAGGCATATATCGGCGTTCTCATCGATGATCTGGTAACAAAGGAGAACCATGAGCCATACCGAATGATGACAAGCCGTGCTGAGTACCGTCTGCTCCTCCGACAGGACAACGCAGATCTCCGCCTTCGCAAAAAAGGCTGGGAGGTCGGCCTGATCGATGATGAGACATACCATAAATTACAGGAAAAAGAGCGCCGGATCCAGGAAGAGATCGAGAGAGTGGAACATGCAACCGTAGGTGGTTCTGCAGAGGTACAGAGCCTTCTGGAATCTCTGAACAGTACCCTTCTGAAATCCGGAACCACCATTGCAGAGCTGATCCGTCGGCCGGAGCTTAACTATAAGGTGCTTGCACCCATTGATAAAGAAAGACCGGAGCTTCCGGAAGATGTATGTGAGCAGGTAGAGATCAACATCAAATATGATGGCTATATCCGCCGCCAGATGAAGCAGGTAGAGCAGTTTAAGAAACTGGAGCAGAAAAAGCTTCCGGAAGACATTGATTACGAAGATGTAGGAAGCCTCCGCATTGAGGCACGCCAGAAGCTGGAAGCCTACAGACCGGTGTCCATCGGCCAGGCGTCCCGTATCTCCGGTGTATCCCCGGCTGACATTTCCGTGCTTCTTGTATATCTGGAAAGCAGATCCGGACACAAACACTGATAATACAAAGAATAACAGCAACTATTCAGAAGGTAGGCGTTTTGGCACGTTTTTTTGCCAAAATCCCGAGACATATAAGGCAAAATGATATCACCGAAGGTGATTTGGAATGCATTTTGACTCGTGACTGTGAGGGTACTGAACAGTTATGAATAACAATAAAACACAGAAAATAAGAGAGGAAGCTGCATGTACAATTTAGAAATCCTGGAAAAAGGCTGCGAGGAGCTTGGGATCGCACTCAATGACACGCAGAAAAACCAGTTTATCCGGTTCTACGAATATCTTGTAGAAAAAAACAAAGTCATGAACCTCACCGGTATCACAGAATTTGACGAGGTTCTCGTGAAACATTTCCTGGACAGCCTCTGCTGCGTCAAGGCTGTAGATATGAGCAATGTAAAAACCGTTATGGACATCGGAACCGGTGCCGGATTCCCAGGTGTTCCCCTGAAGATCGCCTTCCCGGAAGTGGAAGCCTGCCTTCTGGACTCCCTCAATAAAAGAGTAAAATTCCTGGAAGAAACCTTTGCGCTCCTGGGCCTGGAGGGGATTTCCGCCATTCACGGAAGAGCTGAAGAATATGCAAAAAACAAAGCCTACAGAGAAAAATATGATCTTTGCGTATCCAGAGCAGTATCCGGACTTGCAACCCTGTCTGAATACTGTCTCCCGTATGTAAAAGTCGGAGGGCTTTTTGTCTCCTATAAATCCGGTTCTGTAAAGGAAGAAGCAGAAGCAGCAGAGAAAGCAGTAAAGATCCTTGGTGGAAAGATCAGGGATATTCAGTACTTTGACCTTCCGGGATCTGAGATCGGCCGCTCCCTGGTCATTATCGAGAAGGTAAAGAACACCCCGGGCAAATATCCGAGAAAAGCCGGGACACCGCTCAGAGAGCCACTGGCATAAGATACCTCCTGTCGAACAAAGTCAAAATTTGTCCGACAGGAGATTTTTTTGTCTGGGAGTTTCACAAAATTATCACAAATTTATCCTACTTTTATCACAAATTACTTCTACACTATAATCCGATAGAGATGCCCCTGGATTCCCCCATTCTCTGTTTCATCCGGGGGCATTTTCTATTGGTGTTGAAAAGACGCCAGAGTCAAAGGGCTTCAGTTTCAGGACCTTTTGCCTCTGGCATCTTATAAAATGGGAAATCGATAATTAAAAAAAGTATTTCCCTGAGAATAAAAGGAGGAGAGTAAAGTGATCGAAGTAAGTAATCTGGTCAAAAAGTATGGCGATCATACTGCGGTTGACCATCTTTCCTTTCAGATCGAAAAGGGGAAAATTTACGGATTCCTGGGCCCCAACGGTGCAGGAAAATCAACAACTATGAACATGATCACAGGATACATTGCTTCCACAGAAGGAAAAGTGATGATCGATGGTCATGATATTCTGGAGGAACCGGAGGCAGCCAAGAAATGTATCGGCTATCTGCCGGAAATGCCGCCGCTCTATTTTGACATGACTGTTCTTGAGTACATGAAATTTGCGGCTGATCTGAAAAAAATCCCAAAAAAACAAAAAGACAAACAGATAAAAGAAGTCATGGATATGGTAAAGATCACAGACATGAAAGACCGTCTGATCAAAAATCTTTCCAAAGGTTATCGCCAGAGAGTGGGTCTTGCACAGGCAATCCTGGGATATCCGGAGGTGATCATCCTGGATGAGCCGACAGTAGGACTTGACCCGAAGCAGATCATCGAGATCCGTGACCTGATCAAAGGTCTGAAGCAGAAGCACACGGTTATCCTAAGCTCCCATATCCTTTCCGAGGTAAGAGCAGTGTGTGATTATGTTCTGATCATTTCCCATGGAAAGCTGGTAGCCAGCGATACACCGGATAATCTGGAACGTCTGGCAGCAGGCTCCAACAGCCTCCTTATGAAGGTAAAAGGCGAGAAAGACACGATTCGAAAAGCTCTGGAAACGATCGAAGGCGTAACCGGAGTGGAAATGTCCTATGACAGCGATGAGAAATTGTGGAAAACAAAACTTTCCATTCAGGAAAATGTGGATATCCGTGAAAAAGTCTTCTACGCTATGGCAAAAGCGAACTGTCCGATCTACGAGATGCAGGTTAAGAGAGTTTCCCTTGAGGACGTATTCCTTGAACTTACCGAAGGAGAGAAAAAATCCGTCGGAAAACCGGAAAGCTCACAGTGGAAATCGGTAGAAGATAGATCATCGGAAGAAGAAAAAACTGAGGAAACAGAGAAGACTTCTGATGAGAAAGAGGGGGATCAGTCATGACAGCGATTTTTAAAAGAGAACTGAAAAGCTATCTGACCTCCATGGTTGGATATCTCTTCATATTTTTTGTCCTGGTGCTGACCGGAATTTATTTTTCCGCATATCAGCTTTCAGGCGGCTATTCAAAATTTGAAACTACTTTAAGCGCACTGACCTTTGTGTTCCTGATCGGTGTGCCGATCCTTTCCATGCGCGTACTTGCAGAAGAGCGCAAGCAGAAAACAGATCAGCTTCTTCTGACAGCACCGGTATCTGTATGGGATATCGTATTTGGAAAATATCTTGCACTGGTAGCTGTGTTTGCCATTCCGGTTGTGATCATGTGCGTTTATCCTCTGATCATGAGTAAGTTCGGAACGATTTCCTATGCTTCCGCATACACCGGGATCCTGGGATTTTTCCTTCTGGGATGTGCGAATCTGGCGATCGGTGTATTTATGTCAGCGCTTACAGAAAGCCAGGTAATTGCAGCAGTACTTACTTTTGTATTCCTGTTCGCTTTCTACATGATGAACGGAATTTCCTCATTCTTTTCACAGACCTCCATGTCAACCGCAGTGGCATTCGGACTTCTGATCGTAGCGATCGCTATCATCATCTATACCATGATCAAGAACATCCTGATTTCTGTAGTGATCGGAGCTGTGGGAGAGATTGTCCTTGTGATCGTATACGTTGTAAAATCCAGTATTTTCCAGGGTGGTATCCAGAAGGTACTGAACGTATTTAACCTGAGTGGACATTATGATAATTTTACAAACGGCGTGTTTGACGTGACAGGAATTGTTTATTTTATTTCTGTTATTGCAATCTGCCTGTTCCTTACCATGCAGTCCATTCAGAAGAGACGCTGGAACTAGGGGGTGAATGGAAATGAAATTCAGTGAGAAATTTAAGAAAAATAAAGGCGAGGCAGCCGCACCGGAGGCAGCAAAGGACTCCGGCAAAAAGAAACATAAACCGGATCCGAAAAAGCTGGTAGGCACCATCAGCAAAAAACATATCAAAAACGGTTCCTACAGCATGGCTATGGCAGCTGTCTTTATCGTGATCGTGGTTGTGATCAATATGATCGTCGGTGCGATCCCATCCAAATATTCACAGCTGGATGTAAGCTCATCCAAGCTTTACACCATTGGTGATGAAACAAAGAAGGTACTGAAGGCACTGGATAAGGATGTTACCATTTATCAGATCGCGGCAAGCGGTTCTGAGGACGACACGATCTCCAATCTGCTTTCACGTTATAAAGATGAGTCCAAGCATATTAAAGTTGAGGTAAAAGACCCGGTTGTAAATCCGAAATTTGCATCGGAATACACAACCGATGATCTTGCGTCAAACAGCCTGATCGTAGTCTGCGGCGACAGAAACAAGGTTATCAATTACAACGATATGTATTCTTCTTCAGTAGACTATAATACCTGGCAGCAGACTACTACCGGATTTGATGGAGAAGGACAGATCACAAGTGCGATCGGCTATGTGACATCAGAGGATCTTCCGATCATGTATACCTTATCCGGACACGGAGAAAAAGATCTGGATTCCAGCTTTAAAGAAGATATCCAGAAAGCAAACATTGATATCAAGGAGCTGAACCTTCTCACAGAGGGAAAGGTTCCGGATGATGCAGACTGCCTGATGATCGTATCTCCGACCAGCGATATTTCCGAGGAAGAAAAAACAGAGCTCCTGGATTATCTTGAGGCAGGCGGAAAAGCTATGATCTTCTCGGATTATACACAGGATGATCTGCCGAACTTTGATGCGGTTCTTGAAAATTATGGTGTAAAGTGTGCAGAGGGAATCGTATTTGAGGGTGATAATCAGCATTATGGAATGCAAATGCCATATTATCTTGTACCAACAGTCAACAGCACAGATGCAAGCTCTGAGACAGCTTCTGCAGGCTCCTATGTGCTGGCACCGTATGCGCAGGGCATTCAGAAAACAGATGATGTAAGAGATACTGTAACCATCGACAGTATCCTGACAACCTCTGACAAGGCTTACTCCAAAACAAATATGCAGAGCAGCAATATCGAAAAGGAAGACGGAGATGCAGACGGACCGTTTGATCTTGGGGTTGCCATCACAGAGAAACTGGATGATGATAAGGAAACACAGATTGTTTACTACTCCACAGCAAATCTGATGGAGAGCCAGGTGAACCAGATGGTATCCGGCGGAAATGAAAAGCTCCTTCTGGAGTCCTTGAACTGGATGACCAGCACGGACGACAGTAATTCCGTTTCTATTCCATCCAAGAGCCTTGAGTCCACAAGTCTGACAGTAACCGATTATGATGCAGCCTTCTGGAAGATCTGTACCATTGGTCTGATCCCGGGAGTGTTCCTTGTTGCAGGATTCCTGATCTGGCTTAAGAGGAGAAAAGCATAATGAAAAAATCGACCAAACTTGTTTCAGCAGTTGTTGTTCTGGCAGTTCTCGGCGGCGTTTATGTGGGACTGAACACCTATGTATCCAAAGAAGAAAAGGCAGAGAGCAGCAGCGAAGAGGAAAGCAAAACAGAAGTGTTTTCCGTGAAAACGGATGACATTAAATCTCTGGAATTTATCGTAGACAAGAAGGAAGTGACCTTTGAGAAAAAAGATGATTCCTGGGTGAAAAAGGATGAGACTGCTTTTCCTGTAAATCAGACAACTCTGGATTCCGCAGCTTCCGCCATCGAAACGGTGGAAGCGGACAGAGTCCTGGAGGATGTGGAGAATCTTGCGGAATACGGGCTGGATTCTCCATCTAACACAGTAATTGTTGATACCGCTGATGGGACAACGAAGCTCAACATCGGAGATGAGAATACGTCTACGAATCAGTATTACATTTCCAGGGATGATGATGACAGCACGGTATATGTAGTGGCAGCGGACACAGTATCTCCGTTTATGAATTCCCTTTACGATTATGCGCAGGGAGAAGATTTCCCGACAATTGATTCTTCCACAGTGAAAAAGGTCCAGGTCAGCGAGGATAAAGATTCCTATGTCCTGGAAGAAAATTCCGACGGAGCTACCTGGGATGTTTCCGGTGACGGAAGCAGCGATAAAGAGTCTGCCGATACAACGGCAGCAGGAAACGTAACCTCCGGACTTGGAAGCTTTGCATTTGACCAGTTTGTAAACTACAATGCAGAGGATCTTTCCCAGTATGGCCTTGATAAGCCCTATGCGACGATTACAGTGGATTATCAGGAAGAGGTGGAGGATGACAGCACAGACAGTACAGAATCCGGGGAAAACGATTCTACGGCCTCTGAGAGCGATTCTGAGAACAGTGACACTACAGACACGGACAGCAGCTCAGAAGATGCAGACAGCAAGACAACCACAGTGGATAAACAGCTTGTCATTTACGTCGGTGATGAGGCAGGAGATGGCAGCAGATATATAACGGTAGATAATAAACAGATTTATACAATGTCAACAGATACACTGAGTGCAGTTATTGACAAGACGCCGTCAGATCTCTGGTCACTGATCGTCAATTATCTGTCTGTAAAAAATCTGGATCAGATCCAGGTTACCTACGGTGAAACAACAAATACTGTAAATGTTTCACGTGAAACATCCACAGATGATGACGGAAACGAGAAAGAAACAACAACTTATCAGTTGGATGGGGAGGAAATAGAAAGTACCACCTTTACCACCTTCTACAACAAGCTGATAAACATGGCAGGACAGAAGAGACTGACAGAGGCTTATACACCGGCTGCAGACCCGGAGATGACCGCTGTATTCACAGACTCTGACAAGAATCAGACAACCGTTACCTTCTACACATATGACACAAACTATTACGCAGCTGTCGTTGGAGACAAGGTATTTCTTGTAAACAAAATGACAGTAAAAGAAATGTTCAATGCATATGAAACCATGGTAAACGGTGAAACAGAGACGGAAGCCACAGCAACACCAACAGCTGAGGCGGAAAAATAAAATATTAAAAAAATAAATAAAAACACCTCGGAGATCCGCAAATAATAAGGTGATCTCCGAATATCCGCTTGATGATCAGATATTCGGAGACACCACATAGATCAGGATTTCCCGGGGTGTTTTTATGTTGCTATTATTTTACGGTCCTTACAGAAGAATAAGGTCCGTATATTTTTTACCGTTTGTGATGCGGTATGCACGGATACGGTATTTGGTTGCGGTGCCTGGCTTTTAATCGGTGTAGGTTGTATTTTTGGTATTGCCGTTTCCGTCCAGAAAAACATAGGTGATAGCAGATGAAGACATAAAAAAACTGTACAGAAGCTCATCTGAGCAACTGTACAGTTTTACTTTTTCTATATCTAACAGAAGGTTCGGGGGAGTTTCTGTCAGTAACTAAGTATTATGCAAGACCTCTTTCTTCCAGCCAGTCGAAGAAAACGATTTTTCCTGTTTTCTTTCTCTTAGTCATGTGATTGAACTGAAGGATCGTCAGGATTGTGAAGATCACTAACAGCGCAACCATTACAATAATGGAAGAGGTAATGCTTCGGCCACCGCTGATCGTTGCACGGAATGCATCGACCGTGTAAGTAAACGGAACGTATGCATGGATCTTTGCAACGAATGAAGGTGAAACCTCAACCGGATACGTTCCGGCAGATCCTGCAAGCTGAACGACCATGAATACCAGCATCAGGAAGCTTCCTACCTTACCAAGAGTAATGTTGAAGAAGTACATGATAGAGGTAAAGGTCATTGATGTCAGGCAGGCGAAGAGTACGGTTTTGCCCATCTCTGCAGGTGTGAATCCGTTAAATGCATGTAACAGCAGGATCAGGCAGATTCCCTGAAGGATAGCTACCGGATAAAGGACGGAAGCCTTGCTTGCCCACCATGCGAAACCGGATTTCAGTTTGCCCTTATACTGAGCCAGAGGATACATCAGGCAGAATGCCAGTGCGCCGACCCAGAGGCCTACAGACATCATGTAAGGAGCCATTGCATGTCCATTATTCGGGACATCGGTAAGCTTTGTTTCATCGTTTACAACAGGAGTTGCGAACATTTTGATCGTTTCATCACTTGCTGAATTATCTTTTACAGTGGTAGCTCCATCGCTGAGGCTTGTGGTCAGTGTCTTGGAACCATCTTTCAGTTCTTTCATACCGCTTCCAAGCTTCTTGGAACCATCATACAGCTGAGAGGAACCGCTCTGGATCTGGGCAGCGCCATCTGCAAGCTGTTTTGCACCATTGTTAAGTGTGCTGTTGTTGCTTACAAGTTTCTCGGTACCGCTGAGAAGTGTTGAGGTACCGTTTGCTAATGTTTTAGTTCCGTTTGCAAGAGTAGCAGCACCGCTGGAAAGCGTCTTGGCTCCTGTTGAGAGCTTTTTGGTACCGTCTGTAAGAGCGGAACTATTTTCGGAAAGTTTTGCAACACCATCGGTGTAGGTTGTGATTCCGGTTGTCAGTGTTCCGGAACCATCGGCTAATGCTTTTGTTCCGTCTGCAAGAGTAGCAGCACCGCTGGAAAGAGCCTTGGCTCCGGTTGCCAGTTTCTTGGTGCCGTCTGTAAGAGCAGCACTGTTTTCAGAAAGCTTTGCAATACCATCGGTGTAAGTTGCGATTCCAGCTGTCAGTGCCTTAGAACCATCTGCCAGCTGACCTGCACCGGATTTGATATCCGGAAGTGCGTCAGTGATCTGTTTGCCGGCTGCTTTCAGATTCTTTGCACCGTCGTTGAGTTTTTTATCATAAGATGTCAGTTGGTCAAATCCATCGTTCATAGCTCTGATTCCCGCTGCTGCAGTCGGGAAGGCTTCGGCTGTGCCGTCTTCCAGAGACTGAAGTCCTGCGGAAACATTCTTGGTTCCTGCGTTTACAGCCTGTGCACCCTGGTACAGCTGTGTAACACCTGCAGAAAGCTGAGCGATCAGATCTGTAGGAAGCTGATTTGTAGCTGCGGATAACTGCTCTGCACCTGCATTCATGGTTGTTGCGCCTGCACTCATCTGGTTTGCACCATCTGTCATGGCTGTTGCACCCTCAGAAAGTGTACCGGCACCCTGAGTCAGTCCTCCGGAAATCTGAGTCAGTCCGGAAGCTGCTTCGTTAAGTTTGGAAGCAACAGCATTCAGGTTTTCCTGAGTAGAAGAGAGCTGACCGGATACGCCAGCTGCAAGCTGTGAAACCTGATCAGAATAGCTGCTCATGTAAGAACCGTCCACGCCAGTCATTCCACCGGCTGTGCTGTTTAAAGCGTTGATCACATCATTCAGAGCTGCTGCGGAAATGGTTCCGTCCTCAGAAGCGGTTGCCTGAATTGCCTGAAGCTGTGCTGCTAAATCGGTCATTGTCTGTCCGGCAGTACCAATCTTGGTATTTGCCTCAGTAAGTGCTCCAGTTGTTTGCTGTCCATATCCTGTAAGGATGCTGCTGACCTGATCACCCACCTGTGAAAACTGTGTGCCTGCATTCTGGAGAGCTGGGATCAGACTGTCTGTGATACTGCTGCTGGTCTGGCTTGTGATGCCTGCGGCCTGAGTGATATATCCGGCCGCATTGTTGATTCCGTCTGCTGCATTGTTCATGCCAGCTGCGGCACTGTTCATACCAGCTGCGGCTGTGTCCATACCATCCTTTGCGGAAGTAAGGCCGGCTGCAAGCTTGTTGATGGATTCCTGTGTTGTTCCCTCTTTCAGAGCAGAAACTTTATCATTCAGGGTTTTCAGTCCGTCTTCCAACTGCTGTGTTCCGGATATCAGTGACTGTGAGTCATCGGTTCCTTTGGTAACACCGGTATTCAGCTGAGAGATACCATTGGAAACGGTTGTGAGTCCGTTTTCAAGTGGGGCAAGCTTTTTTGCACCGGCTGCGAGTTTGCCGGCACCAGCCACATAGGTGGCAGTTCCATCTGCAAGAGTGTCAGCACCAGCTACATACTGTGTTGCTCCGTCGGAAAGAGTATCAATACCTGCACTTAATGCATTTGCACCGGATTCCAGGCTGCTTGCGCCGGATTTCAATGTATCAGAATTTTTATTAAGCTCATCCACACCAGCGGTGTACTGCTGAACACCTTCATCCAGAGTATCTACACCGGTTGTCAGCTCAGGAACCTTTTCTGTCAGAGCTGCAACACCGCTGTTCAGCTGGTTTGCACCGGATTCCAGGCTGCTTGCGCCGGATTTCAATGCATCAGAATTTTTATTAAGCTCATCCACACCAGCGGTGTACTGCTGAACACCTTTATCCAGAGTATCCACACCGGTTGTCAGCTCAGGAACCTTTTCTGTGAGGGTTGCAACGCCGCTGTTCAGCTGCCCTGCACCATCGTTCAGGCTCTTTGCGCCATCGTTAACCTTTGCAACACCATCGGTGTAGGTCTTAAGACCTTCTGTGAGACTGTCAGCACCGCTTACAAAGGTAAGAGTGCTGGTAGAAAGCTTTTTCAGGTTCTTGGTGATCGTTGTATTACCATCAGCTGCTGTATTCAGTCCGTTTTCGATCTTTCCGGATCCGTCTGCAGCTTCCTGCATTCCGTCACCTGCTTCTGAGATAGAATCAAAAACGGTTTCTGTATAGGTTTCTGTAACCTTGGAAGCGATGTTATCGCGAAGCTTCAGCATTGCTGTCTCACTGAGCTTGGAGGCGATATAGTTGGTTCCCGGGTTTGTCTCATAGGATAGCTCCATTTGCTTTGGATTGTCATCCATTACAGTGGCTGCATTTGCGGAGAAATTTTCCGGAATTTTGATAACCATGTAATAGGTTCCATTGGCCAGACCGTCCTCTGCTGTCTTGCTGTCTACAATGTTAAATGCCATTGAGTCGTTGTCTTTCAGCTCATCCGCCATGTCCTTACCTATGCTCAGGGTCTTGCCATTATACTCGACAGGTTTGTCTTCGTTTACCACGGCCACTGGCAGGCTGTCTACGTTTCCGTAAGGATCCCACATGGATTTCAGAAACAGACCTGCATAGATGATCGGGATTACGATAATGGCGATTACGACGATAAGCATGAGCTTGTTACGAAGTAAGCTTTTCCATTCGTTTTTGATCATATTACCTATCCCTTTCTTATTAAATTGTATTATCAAACATAGTTGATTAATCAAACTTTATTCCAGTAATGGTAACGAGATCTATTAATCATATTAAAATCTATTAATAGCTTCATGCTCCATTATCAAACAAAGTGTTGATTTTCTTTACGTGATGTATTATACTAAACACATACCACAGATACAACCATTAAAAATTTACTGAATGTATATTAATAGACGAAAATAATGGAAGTGTCTATTACAAATAAAAAACTGCATAATAGACAAAAAGTACTTTATTTACTTTGAATTTATGTGCAGTTGGTAATATTAAATGCAGACAGGATTCCTCTGTTTCAACTAAATTGCGCAGCAGATTTCTGGTATCATGCAGATCAGTGTAGAGAAAGAGAATGCTTTTGCTCGTTTGAAGGATGCACATTGTATGACAGTTGCAGAGTATCGTAAGTAATAGGTGATGGAGGAAACAGGCTTGCTTTTTTGAATTGCAGGGGGGATTAAGATGGCGGAAAAAGTTGACAGAAGAGTACGTAAGACCAAGGCACAGTTGCGAGCGGGGCTTGCCCGTCTTATGCAGAAGAAGAGTATTAAGGAAATTACGGTAAAGGAACTGGTAGAAGAAGTTGATATCAACCGCTCCACATTTTATCTTCACTATACAGATATCTATCAGATGCTGGAATCCATAGAGGCTGAACTGATGGAGGAAATCACGCATTTGGTGGCAGACTATCCTCTGGATCCTCTTAATAATAAGGAGAGCTCGTATCCTTTTATTGAGCAGATATTTACGATCCTGGATCATAATAAGGATATTTGTATCGCACTTCTTGGAAAGAATGGAGATATGGCTTTCGTGAATCGTATAGAAAAACTGATCGCAGATACAGTGCTGCATCGCTTGTCAGTTCGTCTTCCGAAAGACAACCGTGATATTGAGTATGCGTATGCGTTTTGTCTGAACGGATGCGTGGGAATGATCAAGACATGGTTGTCTTCTGAGAATCAGGAGAGTACACAGCATATGGCAGAGTTGACACATAAGCTGATCGATAATACAACACACATGTATCTGGAGCAGGCACTTAGATAAGAGAAATGTCCGGATGTATGCTGTGAGTCTGGTAAAAAATAAAGAGTATTGTTTCACGTTTGTTTGAGAAAAAATTCATGTTTCACGTGAAACAATACTCTTTTTTTATGGCTTTTTGCTGGTTTATAGCATCTCCACAAATTACTGCATGAAGCTCAACGGCTCCGAACATGAACAATGTTCTTTTGATGCGTTGATTTCCCAAATTACTATAGAGAAAGTTTGTCTTTGTTGCCGGATCATAAGTTGTTTTTACAGGAAAATAGATACCTGTTCCAGGAAATGTTCCGGATCTTCCAGATGAGGAAGATGTCTGGTTTCCGAGATCACAGCGGTTTCAATGGAAGAATTTAGCTTCTGGTATTCCTCTGCGATAAGAGAAGCTGAAGCTTCTTTTTCTCCGGAAATAATATAGATGCATGCATCGGAAGATTCTACGGCATTATTAATGCTGATATTCAGGTATTTGCCAATGTAGCTGGAATACAGATATTTGGCGTTGGAACCGCCCTTGTGAGCGGATTCATAATAGGTGTCTACCAGTGTATCTGTTACATGGAAGGGATTGTAGAAAAGCTTTTCCATAAACAGACTGCTGATGGATTCGCGGGAAGCTACCATATGATAGATCAGAGTTCCGAAAATCGGAAGCTCGATAAAATACTTAAAGAGCTTGTTGTCTTTGCAAGGCGCCTGCTTCAGGGAACTGAAGCTTGGTGGATTGACCAGCATGATCTTGCGGAAATGGTCGGAATTGTTGCGGTAAGCCATGATCGCAAAAGAACCTGAGAAACCACTGGCAATAACATCGGTTTCCTCACAAATTACATTCTTGGCAAAATCACAGAGTAACTGAGCAAATACAAAATTGGTATAAGTAATATCCGGTTTTTCGGAACGTCCACATCCAAGAAGATCAAGGGTGTAAACTGTATGTTCGGTTGCGAGCTGCTTCTCTACAGCATTCCATTCATAACCGGAAGCACCTGGCATGATATCGTGAATAAGAAGAACAGGGGTGCCATGTCCCTGTTTTGTATAAAAAATCTTTCCAAAACGCCAGTCATAGGTTTTGCTGTGTGGCTGTTCCAGCATGTCTTTAAGCTGAGATGTGGCATCTATGAAACGGTTAGCAATATGAATAACACCTGCGGCAGTTCCGACTAAAGCTGCAAGAGTAAGTAGTCTGTGTCCATTTTTCTTCATAAAAAGCCTCCTGGAATTCGTAAAAATAATCAGGACAGATGTAACGTAATTCAGGTATCTGATCTGATTTTTTCTGAATATTTCTTTGCTTTATTATACGACAGGAACGAAAAATTTACAATGCTTTTGTAGGAACCCTAACCTTGTTATTGTTTGCTGGCTACTGTTCGCTCCGTTCTCAGTAACACGCTCCGCGATGCACAGAATTTATGCTGATCGCGTAAATTGGTGCGGTATGGTCTCGGATTTTTTTGTGATCTTCACTCACAAAAAAACACCTCGCCGGACATTACCAGTTAACAGTAACGTTTGCTGATACTACTGCCCATTCTGTTCTTGACAATGATTGCCAAGTTGCTGTTCGTTCTGTCTTTAGTAACACGCTTCGCAATGTAAAGAATCTAAGTTAATCGCATAAATTGTCGGGGTATGGTATTGGGCTTCCTGCGACCGTTGTTTACAAAAAAACACTTTGCGGGATATTACGATATTACCAGTGAACAGTGGCATCGCCAATACGCTTCATGATACATAGAAAACAGATTTTGAACCGAATTAAGTAAGTCCCCTGCTTCAATTGCGAAGAGCAATAAGTAGAGGGCGGGGATTTGCTTGTATCAAGAGGAGTGAAAGTTCCTTCTGATAAACTGCGAAGTAGTTATTTGGTTATGAGCAAGTTGCGAAGCGGATGCTTTTATACGCTTGAATAACTGCGCATCGCATTCTATAGCAATCCTCTAAAATAATGCATCTTAATTCAGCCCATCAGAGTGTGAAATCCTGCGTCAGATATCTTTGCCGTGCGTCAGCACGCCCACAGATACCTTCATTGTCTTTCACACTCTGCTGAATTGTCTTAAATGCATTATTTACGAGGATTGCTATAGTTACTTCAGTGATGAGTTAGACACGCAATTCTTATAAAAAATATCTGGAACAAATGTTTACTTGAATGATTTTATACTTCAGTAAAATACCAAGTGTTTCACGTGAAACACTTGGACTTGTTATCCGCCAGATCTGGTGTTATACAGGATTGCCGAGGATAATGTTGATAAGAGTTTTGTTCAGCATTAGTGTACGGTTCCATGGATTGAGAATGACTCCCTCAATAGACGGTTCCTGCAATGCAGAAGCAAAAATCTTATCAATATCTGCAGTAAATGTGGACATGATCTTATCACTGCCTTTTAATTCTTCGTCGAAGCTGGTGAATGCAGCCCACCATTGCTTACCATCATTGGTTTTGATCGCGTGGAGAGAAATTTTACCATCACCTATTGGAGGTTCTACAGCAATGATCAACTGCGCCTGCTCCTTCATTCTGCGGCGGATTACTGTGAGAGCATAAGCAAGCATTTCTTCGCTTGTTTCTTTTTGGAGTGCTGCAATGGCAGTTTCAATCTTTTCATTGCCATTTAAAGTCTCGTCTAATTGTTCTTTATAGAAATCGTTGCGATTATTTGTGGTGTTCATGTATAAAATATTCCTTTCGATCAGATGATAAATTACAAGTGGTCAGTACACTAGCCGCAAACTGCGGGGAGTTTGCGAATACTTTCTTTATGGATTATAGCATTTCAAGGGAAAATGAAGCAAGAGAAGAAGCGTTTTTAAATGAATCAAATAAGTCTTCTGTTACTATAGCAATCTTCTAAAATAATGCATCTTAATCCAGCCCATCAGAGGATGAAATCCTGCGTCAGATATCTTTGCCGTGCGTCAGTACGCCTGCAGATATCTTCCTTGTCTTTCACACTCTGCTGAACTGTCTTAAATGCATTATTTATGAGGATTGTTATAGTACAGCGAATATTAAGTAACCGTCAACCGCCATATTGAATTGTCTGATTTTCCATCTGCTGCGTTGTCGTCGGTCGTCGTAGCCACTGCTACGCCTCATTCCTCCGCCTTGCAGATGAAGAAATTATCCTGCGTCAATATAGCAGAAACTTATTTTTGCTGTACTATTCACTGGCAACATTCCGCGAGGTGTTTTTTGTGAGTGAAGGTCACAGAAAACCCGAGACATACTGCGCGAATTTAGGCGATCAGCATAAATTCTGCGCAGCGCGAAGCGTGTTGCTGAGAACGGAGTGAACAGTAACGGTCTCCTGATTCAATTGTGAAAAGCAATAAGCAGTGGGTGGGGACTTGCTTGTATCAGGAGAAGTACTGACCCTTACTGATAAATTGCAAAGTAGTTATTTGGTGTAGAACTGTGTAGCGAATGCTTTTATCTGATTGATCCAAAGTTGGGTAGATATGTTTGTGTACTTGAAGGTAAGCTATCAGATACGGTCATCAGTATTTCCTGTGAGCTCCGGTCAGATGCTTTTATGCACTGGATGGGAAATTAACAAGTTAAGCAGATATAGTAAAAAGATATATTTATATGAAAAAAACGGAGAGTAAGGAGGGAAATAAGGTGGATTTTATAGAGTGATATAAGAGTAAGGATAAAATAAAGAGAAGGAAAAGACTGTTTCTGCGAAGAACGCACCATGATAATAAAACGACTACAAAAATGATTAAAATACAAATGATAAGTACAATAAAAAGTACTTTATAAAAGAAAATACTGGAGAATAAATAGAAGTAATAGGATGTTTGCGAAATAAAAAACGATAAAGTACAAATTATAGTGCTTTGATTAAAAGAGTACAATAAAATGTACTTTATATAAAAAATACATAAAAAACCTACAAAATATAGAAATGTGCACCTGCACACATGCGCTAAAAAGAAAAATATCATAGTATGATAAAAATAAAATATAGATATGCCTCTGCTTTAAACATGTAAAATGATGATTGATCGAATAAAGGAAGTCGTCTGCTTCGATTATGAAAAACAATAAGCTTTGGGTGGGAAATTACCTGTACTATTCATGACAAACTGTAAAAAACTCTTCGGTGTAAAACTATGCACCGAATGCAGATGTTTTTATCCGCATGACTGAGATAAAGGGAAGACAAGGCAGCACTTTTTCGGCGTGACTTAGCAGAAAAAGCTTATTAGGTGAAATTATTTTATGCCAGTTTCGTACCAGAATCTTGTTCAGATACATTTGATATTGGATATTACAAAATGAAACTATGCTTGAAAAAACCTTCACTTAACATGTACATAACGAATATATAACAGGATTGGAAGAAAAATGAAAGAAATACGTAAATCTTTTGTAAATATAATAAAATAAACAAAAATCGAAAATTTAAGTTTCATAATATTATATTTCTGGTTGAAAGATACATGCATTTCACACTATGAAAAACACTCTAAAAATATATGTTTCCATTTACTATATATAGATGTTTTGGGGGAATATAAAGATAATTTCCACATTATTTTGTGGATGAATTTTCTTGTACTTTTTACATACTTTTGTGATACAGATAATACCAGAGATCATATATCAGAGTTTTTTTGATATTTCTCGTTGGTTTTATAACGTATTCGTAACTGTTCAGTACTTTTGAAGTTACAAGTCAAATCACATATTTGAGTGATTTTGTTGATGGCATTTTTATTTTTAACCAGATCAAGTAAGGCCTCTGCTTCAATTAAGAATATCTATTTGATGATCTGTTTTTTAATGTTTCACGTGAAACATTAAGAGGTATCTTAAAAATAGAGAGATATAATCCCATCTTTTACAATTGCAGAAATAAAAACAGCTGTAAGAATGGTGCCTATGTTTTTATGGTAGCATTGATATAGTTTTTAACCGAATCAGGAAATCCTCTGCTTCAATTGCAAAAAGCAATAAGCAGTGGGTATGACTTACTATAGGTGTTTTACGGTAGCGATGATATAGTTTTTTAACCGAATTAGGAGATGTCCTGCTTCAATTGCAAAGAGCAATAAGCAGTGGGCGTGACTTGCTATAGGCGTTTTACGGTAGCGATGATATAGTTTTTTAACCGAATCAGGAGATGCCCTGCTTTAATTGCAAAACGCAATAAGCAGTGGGTATGACTTGCTATAGGCGTTTTACGGTAGCGATGATATAGTTTTTTAACTGAATCAGGAGGTCCCCTGCCTTAATTGCAAAAAGCAATAAGTAGCGGTTGGGTACTTGCTTTAGGAAGAGAACAAGTAAGTTCTGGTAAATTACGGAGAAGTTATTCAGTGTAGATCTGCGAAGCAACTGCGGATTGCGAATGTTTGTTTGACTCGAATCAGGAAATTATCTGATTCTTGATTCAATTGAAGGAATCGATAAGCAGTGGTTGAGGAATTGCTTTTTATCAGGGGAGGGAAGTTTGTAGTTTTCCTGATAAATCGCGAAGCAGTTATTCATTGTAGAATTGCGAAGGCATCTGAGAATGTTTTTATTCGCTTGACATTCTATAGCAATTCCATAAATTACTGCAAACAATCCAGTTCATCACAGTGTGAAATCTTGCGTCAGATATCTTTGCTGTGCCTGGTACAGCGAATATTAAGTAACCGCCATATTGACTCTGATTTTTCATCTGCTGCGTTGTCGTTAATCGTCTAGCCACTGCTACGTCTCATTCCTCCGTCTTGCAGATGAAGGAGTCATTCTGCGTCAATATAGCAGAAACTTAATTTTCACTGTACTATAGCAATCCTATAAAATAATGCATCTTAATCCAGCCCATCAGAGTGTGAAATCCTGCGTCAGATATCTTTGCCGTGCGTCAGCACGGCAAAGATATCTTCCTTGTTTTTTGCACTCTGCTGAACTGTCTTAAATGTATTATTTATGAGGATCGCTATAGTAATGTTTTTTTTGCAGATAAAAATTGAAAATGCTGTAAAATCTGTAAAAGCAAGGGATTTCGATGCCTATGTAGCAGTAGGAAGGTTCCATAAAAGATAATAGATCTATACCAAGAAAATAGAATTATTTTTGAGATTACGATAAATCAGAACAATTTCATCAAAATATTTATATAAGAGGGAACTTCATTTCTTAGCACGTTTTTATAGCATAAAATATATAGTTTGATTGAAAAAAATAAAACCGGAAATTTATGCAGAGTTGATGGATTTTGCAATTGATGTACGGTTACTGTAAAACTCCTGTTTAGGTCAGAATGAGTTTGGGTATACTATACAATAAATAAAATAATTCAAAACCTATTTTCTATTGTTTCACGTGAAACATTATGTGGCAGTTTAAAAATAAAAGTGTTATAATGATATCCAATGAGTAAAAATCCCTTAAAAAAATAAAAAGGAGGGGTACAATGGGACGAATCATTGCAGTTGCCAATCAGAAAGGCGGGGTTGGAAAATCAACGACAGCCATCAATCTATCGGCCTGCCTTGCTGAAAAAGGGAAAAAGGTTCTTGCCATCGACATTGATCCGCAGGGAAATACAACCAGTGGACTTGGCACAGACAAGAATGCAGTAGAAAACACCCTTTATGAGCTGCTGCTTGGAGAAGCAGAGATCAAGGATACTATTATAAAGAACGTTGTAGATAATGTTGACCTGATACCGTCGAATATGAATCTTTCCGGTGCAGAAATTGAACTGGTTGGTCTTGAGGATAAAGAATTTATCCTGAAAAAGATCACGGATAAACTTCGCCGGAAATATGATTACATAATCATGGATTGTCCGCCGTCACTGAGTATGCTTACAATTAATGCTTTGACAGCCGCAACCTCCGTTCTGGTGCCGATTCAGTGTGAGTATTATGCATTGGAAGGTTTGTCACAGTTGATACATACCATCGAACTGGTAAGGGACCGATTGAATAAGAGATTGAAGATCGAAGGCGTGGTCTTTACCATGTATGATGCCAGAACAAATCTGTCACTTCAGGTTGTAGAAAATGTAAAAGAAAATCTGGACCAGAATATATACAAAACGATCATACCGAGAAATGTACGACTTGCAGAGGCACCCAGCTATGGAAAACCGATCAATCTGTACGATTCACGATCTACAGGAGCGGAGAGTTATCGCCTCCTGGCAGATGAAGTTATAGGCAGGGAGGGCGAGTGATGGCTGGAAGAAGAACAGGAGGCCTTGGAAAAGGTCTTGACGCACTGATCCCGAACAAAGCAGGCGGTCCATCAAAGGAACCTGAAAAAAAGACAAGATCTGCAGTTGTAAAAAAAGATAAACCAACTGAAAAAGATAATCTGGCCGCAGAACGACTTGTGAAAATTTCCAGCGTAGAACCAAATCTGAATCAGCCCAGAAGACATTTTGATGAGGATGCGCTGCTGGAACTTTCGGAATCCATTAAACAGTATGGTGTTCTTCAGCCGTTGTTGGTATCCGATAAGAAGGATTATTTTGAGATCATTGCAGGCGAACGCCGCTGGAGAGCTGCCAAGATGGCAGGACTCAAGGAAGTTCCTGTTGTTGTAAAAGAGTTTACAGACCAGGAAATAGTAGAAATTTCCCTGATCGAGAACATTCAGCGGGAAGACCTGAATCCTATAGAGGAAGCGATGGCATACAAACGTCTGATGGAAGAGTTTCACCTGAAACAGGATGAAATCGCAGACAGAGTTGCCAAAAGCAGAACTGCAGTAACTAATTCCATGCGTCTTCTGAAGCTTTCTTCAAAAGTTCAGGAAATGGTAATTGCAGATATGATCTCAGCTGGTCATGCGAGAGCACTTCTGGGAATTTCTGATGAAGCTCTTCAGGAAACAACAGCCATGAAGGTTTTTGATGAAAAACTCAGTGTTCGTGAGACGGAAAAACTTGTAAAGAATCTGGTTTCTCCTGCGAAAAAAATAAAAACAGAGAGAAACACAGCAGAGGATGCCATTTATGAGAGCCTGGAAGAAAAAATGAAAGGTATCATGGGAACAAAGGTATCCATTCAGCGAAAGAAAAACAACAAAGGTAAAATTGAAATTGAATATTATTCCAGAGATGAACTGGAGAGGATCATTGATCTGTTCGAATCTATCAGATAGGAGGCAGAATGAGCGGGATTTTTGAAAGCATGGGAATTGATTCCGGGATTGTGATCATTATTTTGCTGATCCTTACCATCATTCTTCTGATCAATGTGGTGAGCAGCAATATGCGTCTCAGACGTTTGGAACGGAAGTACAAGATGTTTATGAGAGGCGGAGATGCACAGTCACTGGAAAAAGTTTTTGTAAGAAAATTTGCACAGATCGACCGGCTGTATGAAGCAAAGGAAGATCATGATCATGACATCAGCTTTATCAAAAAAAATATGAATGTAATGTTCAGCAAATATGGCGTTGAGAAGTATGATGCATTTGATGATGTAGGTGGAAAACTCAGCTTTGCACTGGCGCTTCTTGATAAAAACAATACAGGTCTGATTTTGAATGCGGTTCACAGCCGCGATAACTGTTTCCTTTATTTAAAGGAGATCGTAAAAGGTGAGTCCTATGTTGTACTTAGCCAGGAAGAAGTGGAAGCTTTGAGAAAAGCAGTAAACTTTGGCCTTGGTGAGATTGAGAAGGAATAAAAAACTGCAAAGATTAAGAATATTTTTAATACAGGAGGAATATCATGTTAGACATTAAGTTTGTGAGAGAGAATCCGGAGGTTGTAAAGCAGAATATCCGCAATAAGTTCCAGGACAGCAAACTGGAGCTGGTTGACAAGGTTCTCGAACTTGATAAAGAAAACAGAGAGATTAAGCAGGAGGTTGAGGCTCTCCGTGCTGAGAGAAACAAGATCTCCAAACAGATCGGTGCTCTTATGGGCCAGGGAAAAAGAGAAGAGGCAGAAGAGGTTAAAAAACAGGTTGCTGCATCCGGAACTCGTATTGAGGAACTTTCTCAGAGAGAGAAAGAGGTTGAGGAAGAGCTTCTGAAAGATATGATGGTGATTCCGAACATCATCGATCCTTCTGTTCCGATTGGTAAAGACGATAGCCAGAACGTAGAGATTGAAAAATTTGGTGAGCCGGTTGTTCCGGATTTTGAAGTTCCGTATCATACAGATATCATGGAGAACTTTGACGGAATCGACCTTGACAGCGCAAGACGTGTTGCCGGTAATGGATTTTATTATCTGATGGGAGATATCGCACGCCTTCATTCCGCAGTAATTTCTTATGCAAGAGATTTCATGATCAACCGGGGATTTACTTACTGCGTACCACCTTTCATGATCAGAAGCAATGTTGTTACAGGTGTTATGAGCTTTGCTGAGATGGATGCTATGATGTACAAGATCGAAGGTGAGGATCTTTATCTGATCGGAACAAGTGAGCATTCCATGATCGGTAAATTCATTGATCAGATCATCCCGGAGGAAGAGCTTCCGAAGACACTTACAAGCTATTCTCCGTGCTTCCGTAAAGAGAAAGGTGCTCATGGACTTGAGGAGAGAGGTGTTTACCGTATCCATCAGTTCGAGAAACAGGAGATGATCGTTGTCTGCAAGCCAGAGGAGAGTAAGATGTGGTTCGACAAGCTGTGGCAGAATACAGTAGATCTGTTCCGTTCTCTTGATATTCCGGTTCGTACACTTGAGTGCTGCTCCGGTGACCTTGCTGATCTTAAGGTAAAATCCCTCGATGTTGAGGCATGGTCTCCACGTCAGAAGAAGTACTTTGAGGTAGGAAGCTGCTCCAACCTTGGAGATGCACAGGCACGTCGTCTGAAAATCCGTGTAAACGGCAAAGATGGTAAGAAATATCTTGCTCATACATTAAACAACACAGTAGTAGCACCTCCGAGAATGCTCATTGCTTTCCTGGAGAATAACCTGAACGCAGATGGATCTGTAAATATTCCAAAAGCTCTGCAGCCATATATGGGCGGTATGACAAAGATTGAGAAAAAGACACGCGCGTAAGAGAAACGCAGGCTTTTTCAGGGAGGTGTTCTTGTGCACAGTTATTTAAAGACCGTTGGTTTTTCACAGATTACCAGAAGAAGTGAAATAAAAGAGATCATCCGTGATGTGATCGCAAGCTACGATGAAAAGTTTTGCGTGGAAAATCATCCGGAAGGCGTATTTGTACAGTTTTCAAAGAATTATGGCTGTGACTGTGGAATCAGCGTTTGTGGTCAGTACGATGAGAACGGTGAGTTTCACGTGGAATATTATTTCCCATTTTTCAGGGGAACAGGAATCACATCCAGGGAAAAAGTGACTGTTGAACGTCATACAGATAAGGAATCCTATGCAGGAGCATGTGATGATCTGCGTATAGGAGTGACTATGATCTTTTATCTGCAGAATCTGGCAGAATATATGCAGGAGAAATACAAAGGCCTGAAAGATCCGGGGGACCGTCCTGTGACGGTTTCCGGTCTGGCTTCTGAGGGAAAGATCCTGTTTCCGCTGCAGAAGGATAAGGAAGCGGTAAAGGTGGAGAGAGAGCTTTCCAAAAACAGGACTAATCTGATCGCAGCAGCGCGTAATGGTGATGAGGAAGCTATGGAGAGCCTTACAATGGAGGATATGGATACTTACTCCATGATTTCCCAGAGAATTGTTACAGATGATGTTCTCACGATCGTGGACTCTTATTTCATGCCTTATGGAATTGAATGTGATCAGTATAATGTTCTTGGTGAGATTCTGGATATCATGAAATTTAAGAATATCCTGACAGGTGAAGAAATCTGCCAGATGACTATAGAGAGCAATGATATACAGTTTGATATCTGCATCAACAGCAAAGATCTTCTCGGTGAACCGGCAGTTGGACGCCGCTTCAAAGGAACAATCTGGCTGCAGGGTCAGCTGCACTATTAAGTTTTCGAATTTAGAATTAATTCTTGTAATTTCAAAATAAATATAGTAAAATAATGGTTGTGAAACTTTTGGAAGTGTCCGAAATGTTTCACAACCATATATGTCCATATAGCTCAGCTGGATAGAGCACTCGCCTCCTAAGAGAAAGCCGAGGCATTCCCCAAAGGGAAAAAATGAAAAACAAC